>Ga0247611_10000571_pt1 | contig 74335 bp, 60 predicted proteins | sample 177DNAGHGhighgp2_FD_192422 | JGI IMG/M metagenome (GOLD analysis project Ga0247611, IMG submission 192422) | Sheep rumen microbial communities from Palmerston North, Manawatu-Wanganui, New Zealand - 1770 DNA GHGhigh gp2 | ecosystem: Host-associated > Mammals > Digestive system > Stomach > Rumen...
TCGCCGCCGTTTTTGCGGCTCATTTCTGTGATTTTGGCACGGTCGAGCGATTTTATCAGCTGCCCATACACCGGCTGTCCGAAAAAATGTGTACTTTTGCCCACGATTATCCTTGTTTTATGTTTGGTGACTGCAAAGATAATCAAATGGGCTGACATGACTTACATGCCAGCCCTATTTTTTTTGTACGCTCTAATTTTTAGCGGACAGTAATAATTTGAAAACCTAACGGTGTAGGTTCGCTGTAGGTTCGCTCTACCTTCGCTCCCGTTCCGCCCACCAGAGCGAACCTAAGGCGAACCCCAAAAGGGGCTTCAATGGGATTGGAGACTCCCAGCGCTACAGCTACAGTTGCTACAGTTCCATTCACCCTCAATCGGTCATTTATGTTCACCTCCGTTGCTGTATTTCGAACTGTAGCAACTGTAGCGTAGCATCCGCCACATCGAGCCACCCACTGAATCTGGAAAAGGAAGTACTGGACTTCTGTAACTCAGCTCAATGGGACTTAAACAGACCTAAAAAAGACAAGAATGATTGAAAAGTCGGCCTAATGACCGATTGGGGTAAAAAAAGAGAGCCAAGAATAGTAGGCTCTCCTTTTTTGTAATTCTTTTGCTGTGAAAGTTAGCTATCGGGTGATGACTTCCACTTGACGCTCAGAGCTAATAATGGCCTTTTGCAGGTCGAAATAATCTTCAGTATCCTTGTTCCAGTCAGTGAATGTGCCCACATGTCCACGTATGGTTACAATGAAGCGGCGGCCGTCCCGTTCAGAGATGATGTTGAACAAGGGCGCAACCAGTATGTCCCCTTCATGTTTCTTCAGCGTCTTGTGTGTGGCGGCTATCTTCAGGCGCTGGGTGAGTACTTCCGAGTTTATTCCGGTGTACATAAGGGCATTGAGCTCTTTGCCTTCAAATGTCCATGTGTCCTCGAACAGGATGGGGTTGACATCCACTCTTGCCGTTGGGGGGATAACAAATACATCGGTATTCGCCTCGGCTATTCTTGCCTCGGAATATTGGTATTGTACAGTGGTGCATGAGGCCAGTAAGGCAGTGAGTGCAATTGAGCACAGCAGGGTCTTGATTTTCATAATTATTGCTTTTTTAAATTATTGTTTCTTGATTATTTTTGCAACACGGTCACCCACATGCAGCATATACACACCGTCCGAAAGATGGTTTATATCCACATGGGTTTGCTGTTGGTTGCCTTTTTGGTGCAGTATCAATCGGCCGGAAACGTCATAGAGTTTGATGTCTTGACCGTTGGTGTTGTTGATTACGATGGTCGAAACTGCCGGATTGGGGTAAAGGAAAATCCCTGCATCACTAACAGAGGGAATGGAAACCGGATAGTTGCTTTCGTAGCATCCCAGGTCCACCGCCCCATTGCGGCAACGTACAGAATGGTTCATATCGCCTTCGCGCACGCTTTCCTGTATCTTCTCTCCGGCATCTATGCATTTCGACCCTCTCTGCAGACTCCAGTCTTCGTTGCCCGTATATCCTTCGGGTCCGCGCACGTTGCAAGGCTGGATAAATCTGGGTCCTTGCTCGTCATCGTTGGTTTCGGATAGCTGGATGAGGGTGCTGTCGGCAAATGCAGTGTCGGACACTATGGCGTTGTACCTGATGCTGGTGTCGCTCAGTTCCGAACGTATGCTGACCGATGAGTCATTGTTCCAGATGATATTGTTGGCTATCACATTGCGTTGTCCATTCATTACCACTGCAGCACCTTGGTTGCACACAATGTCGCAGTTGATAATGCGCCCCGAGCCATGCAGGCTTGTCGCGTTGCCGACATTGTTGCTCACTATGCTTTGTCTCAGCGCTCCGTTGTATACAGCCACCGAAACCGGCGCGTTGTTCGAATGGATAACAGAATAGTTCATCAGGCAATCGGATAAGGAAACCACCTCTCCGCTGTCGCTGTGGCATTGGCGTATCTCAAAATTCATGGCCTTCACGTTGTTCTGAAGTTCCACGCAACTGCCGTTCTCCGAATAGCCGTTCTGTATTGTCAGTCCGTTGAGGGTAAGCATCTTCGACGAGTTGTAAGTGCAGAATCCGTAGAGCACTTGCCGCCTGTTGCCGCCGTCCAGAATGGTGGGGTGCAATTTCGCGTCACGTTCAGAGCTTGTGGTCTCGTTGCCGGCAAACCCACCCAGCACAGTCGCCTGGTTTATCAAGCGGAAAGCATATTCGTCGGTGGTGTCTCCGTAGTATATGCCCTCTTTCATCCAGATGTCGCGGGCCACCAGTTTATTCAGCTTCACTGCTGCCGCCAAGTTGCTGTTGGTCTTGTCCCAAGTGGTACCGTCGCCGGTGCCGTTGGGCGACACCAGGAAGTGGGTGAGGTGTCCGTCCCAGCCCGAAGGCTTGATGTTTATAACCATCTCGTGGTCGGACGAAAATCCCACCATGGTGCTCAGGGTATAGAAGCCGTCATAGCTGCCGCCCCATCCCCAGTTGAAGTGGAATTTATCGTTGTTGTTGTATCCGTCAAGCACAAAGGCGTGTCCGCCCTGGCTGCTCGACGTTCCGGCATATTCGATGGGTCGGCTGTTGTCTATTTCGTTGCGGATAAGGGCTTTCCATTTGTTGTCGTCGTTTACGTTGGCTCTTTTATAATATTCTGCGTCGGTATATCCGAAATGTTTTAGTGCTTCGGGCACAAGATGAGTGAACGAACCGCTTCCCGACATGTGGTTCGGGTTCTGGTAACGCATTTCTACCACTATGCCACAATGATAGCACAGCCGCGATACCATGTCTTTCTGTTGTGCGCTCGAGGAGTGTCTCACCCTGTCGGGCATGAGCGAATAATCGTAGTCTGTGGTGTCGAAATCCACAGCCAGGATTCCGTATGTCTCGTGTCTGTACGACTTCGAGCCGAAGCCCCGGGTGGGGTATTGGTAATATCGGATTATCTGAGCCATAGCAGTGGCCACACAGCCCACCACCACAGGATTACCGTTCATTTTGGGACAATAATTGTTGTATCCGTAGCCCTGCTCCCATGTGGAAGTCAACAGGTATGAGTCGCTTTTGGGTCCGGGTGTCGTGGTCGGGGTGGCGTTCACCAGTTCGTTCCACTGTTTTAGAATCTCTTTGTTCACAGGGGCGTTTGCGGCAATGCCTTTGCCAATCTCTTCCGCATATCCGTTCAGCCATGCCTCTACGCTCTCCGGCAGGCTGTTGCGGTCAAAGCATCCGTTCATTGAATAGCCCAGGATGGGGGTGCTGCGGTCGTCGGCACTAACCAGCACGAAACCTCTGTTGGGCAGATTGAAGACATAGAAACAGGTTGTCTGCTCACCTGCATTTTCGTTGGTGAACACCGTATGCAGTGTCAGTGAGTCGTCGGCTTTCATCAATCCGCGCATTTGCAGATAGTGGGAACCTGCCTTGAGGGCGGTGGCTTTCTCGACTGGACCGGCATAAACCAATTGTCCGATTAACAGTAAACTAATGATGATTGCTATGGGGCGCATGTCTATTTTTTTGTTTGATTTCTTGTTATTTATGTTTATCTCTGCAGGCTTGTGTCAACCCAATGACCTTATATTTTAAAATGCAAAAGTACAATTTTTTTCTGACTTACATAAATGTGCAGAAAAGAATTGTACTTTTTTATGTTTGGCAATCATGCCTTGCACGCAGCAGAATGCGCTACATGCGTATTGTATAGCTTAGTATGAACTATTGCCCGAGATATTGGTCCACGTGGTCGAAGACTATGTCGGCGCGGATGTCGAAAGCCTCGCGTGAGGCATAGCCCACATGTGGCAGGCAGATGCAGTTGGGCGCATTTAGCAACGGGTGTTGCAAGGGTAGGGGAGGCTCTTTCTCGTACACGTCGATGCCCGCTCCGGCAATCTTGCCTTCGTTCAGGGCTGAGGCCAACGCCTCCATGTCTACCACGTTTCCGCGTGCTGTGTTGATAACGATGGCAGTTGGTTTCATCATGCCTATGCGATCCTTGTTGATAAGGTGGTGTGTGTCGTTGGTCATCGGCACATGCAGGGTCACTATGTCGCTCTCTTTCATCAAGGTGTCGAGGTCGGTGTATTTCACACCCATCGCCTTTACGTCGTCATGTTCGCTGCGATTGTATGCCAACACTTTGCATCCAAAGGCCAGCAGCAGCTTTATGGTGGCTGTGCCAATGGCTCCGGTGCCTACCACTCCAACGGTTTTCCCGTGCAGTTCGCGTCCCAGGAAGTTGTTTCGCGTGCCGCCTTTATGTGTGTCGGCATCCAGCCAAGTGATTCTTCTCAGCACATCGAGAATCAATCCGATGGCCAGTTCGCTCACCGCCACAGTGGAATATCCGGCTGCATTCTGCACCTTAATGTTATGTTCCTCGCAATAGGCCAGGTCTATGTGGTCCAATCCGGTGAACGCCACCGACAGGTATTGCAACTTGTGGCATTGCTGCAGCACTGCTGCGGGCAGCTTGATGTTCGAAATCACCGCCACCTCGGCCTCTTTCATCCTCTCGGCCAGTGTGCTTTCGTCTTCTTTCCTGTCCAGATAATATTCAAACTGATGCCCTTTCTGGGCGTATTTTGCTTTCAGCTGTTCGAATCGCTCTTTGCTTATTCCCAAAGGCTCTACGCAAACTATTTTCATGATACTCCTGATTAGGTTATGTCCGGCATTGCCCGAACGGTTATTTTGTCTTGTTTTTGTTTTTCTTCACACTGAATCCGAATCCGCCTATCTTTTCTCCCAGCCCGTAGTATTTTCCGTGCGAGAAGGCCAGGGGGTTGGCGTGGTTCAGCTGGAACGCTCCCGTACCTTTGTCTATCAGGCTCTCTTCGGCATCCACTGCCACCACCTCTGCCATAAACATATCGTGGCTTCCCAGCGGCTTCACTTCGGTAACGCGGCATTCTATGTTCAGCGGACTTTCGGCTATCAGCGGAGCTTTCACCACTTGCCCTTTTTCGGGCGTGAGGTGCATCTCCTTGAATTTGTTCCAATCCCGTCCACTGCGCACGCCACACCAGTCGGTGGCCCGCGCCAGCTCCTCAGTGGTCAGGTTGATTACAAACTCTCCGCATCGGCGTATGATGTCGTACGAATGCCGCTCCCTTCTCACCGATATATAACACATGGGCGGGTCACTGCATATAGTGCCCGTCCATGCTATTGTCAGTATGTTGTAGTTCTCGGGGGCATCGCCGCAGCTCACCATCACCGCCGGGAGCGGGTATATCAGTGTGCCGGGTTTGAACGGAACTTTCATCTGTTTCCTCCCCCCTTATTCTTTGAATTTCTTGTCCAGTTCGTCAATCCAGCCTTTAAATTGTCGGTCGGTTTCTGCCAGGTTGGCCACAGTCTTGCATGCGTGGAGCACGGTGGCGTGATCCTTGTTGCCGCATTGCAGTCCGATAATAGCCAGCGACGACTTGGTCAGCTTCTTGGCAAAATACATGGTGAGCTGTCGTGCTTGCACTATTTCGCGTTTGCGTGTGCGTGACTGGATGCTGTCAATAGGTATGTTGAAATAGTCGCACACCACCTTCTGTATATACTCGATTGTCACTTCGCGGTTGGTGCTCTTCACAAAGCGGTCCACCATCTGGCGCGCGAGGTCGAGGGTGATGTCGCGGTGGTTCAGCGACGACTGGGCCATCAGCGATATCCTTGCCCCTTCCAGCTCCCGCACATTGGTGTTGATGTTGTAGGCTATGTATTCTATCACTTCCTCGGGCATTTCCACTCCGTCGCTGGCCTGCTTCTCTCGCAGGATGTTCATGCGGGTCTCCACATCGGGCGGCAGCAGCTCTGCGGCAAGTCCCCATTTCAGTCGCGAGGTGAGGCGGGTTTCCAGCCCCTGCAGCTCGCTCGGAGCCTTGTCGCTGGTAATGATGATTTGCTTTCCTGCCTGATGCAGTGTATTGAATATGTGGAAGAATGCCTCCTGTGTGCGTCCTGCCTTATTGCTCCAGAACTGTATGTCGTCCACTATCAGCACGTCAATCAGCTCATAGAAATGCACAAAGTCCGAGGTGGTGCCGTTACGCCCGGCATCGGCATATTGTTGCATGAATTGTTCGGAAGTAACATACAGTACCGTCAAGTCGGGGTGCAGCTCCTTGGTCTTCAGTCCGATGGCGTTGGCCAAGTGCGTTTTGCCCAGGCCCACTCCGCCATACAGCATCAGCGGGTTGAAGGCGGTCTTGCCGGGCTTGTCGGCCACAGCATATCCTGCCGCGCGTGCCAGACGGTTGCATTCTCCCTCTACATAATTATGTAATGTATACGAGGCGCTCAGTTGCGAGTTGATGCGCATCTTTCTGATTCCGGGAATCACAAAGGGGTTCGGCAGCTCTTTCGGTCCGTCGTTGTTCAAGGTAAAGGGCACCTCGCGCGGCGGATTCAGTGTCTGCGCGTGGCGGGTCATTGGCAGGTTTGCCGTTATCGGTTTGTCGTCGATGCTGGTATCCATCATCACACTATATTGTAGACGGGCTTCCGGACCCAGCGAACGTTCTATGGCCCTCTTCAGCATCTCGGCGTAGTTCTCTTCCAACCATTCATAAAAGAATGGACTCGGCACCTGTATTGTCAGTGTGTTCCCGTCCAGCTTCACCGGCACTATGGGCTTAAACCAGGTGGCAAAGGCTTTCTCGCTTTCCTTGCCCACCAGGTTGTCACTGATAAATGACAGGCATTCATCCCATACATTCTGATAATCCTTCTCCATAGTATATCGTAGTTTTTTACTTTTTCACTGTAATTATATCATTTAGGCGACATCACTGTTCCGATGTTCACAATGCAAAAGTGCAACAAAAATATCACCCATACTAATGAAAAATAATTTTGCTATTTCCAATTTTTTTTTGTAAAGCATTTTGTCCCGCTCGCTGCTTCTCTTTTCCCCATATACCACAAAAAGCTGTTTCCTAACCCATTTTATTTTTTACCCTATTTTTATCCCCTCGTAATATACGATTTTTATTTCAATTATTGTCATTTTTTTTGCTTTTTTTCACCTTTTGTCACCCCAAATGTTGATAACCTTTTCAACTTTCTGAACCATAGTTTCATGTAAGCTAATAACTAGTCTAATGTATTGTCTTATAGTTGTTTGTCTTTAATTGGTTGATTTTCAAAAATGCTGTATTTCGGGCCATTTTTCTAAGTTGTTAGTCTTCAAAAATATCTATTCTTATTCACAAAATCCGGTTCACAATTTTTATTTTTCTGTTCACTTTTTTCACCCTTCTAGGGTTGGAAAAATTGCCTCTTTTTCCCCCTCGTGTCCCGACTTTCGTTCTCTCCACGCAGCTGTCGAAACCGTTTGCCCTTTGCTTTCCCTTTTCTTCTGTCTCAAAATCAATGCTTGTCCCCGTCGCCCCCTTTCTCCGGTGGGGTCGCTTCGGTGATGCTGCCACCCGCCCGTCCTTCTGCCGACTGCCGCTTTCCCGTTATTCTACTGTGAAGCCCCCCTTCGGTTGAAAAGCTGTTCATAACTTATAAAATATCAACACTCGTTTGTGTAAAAAGCCCCCTTTCCCCGCGTGGTCATTCCCCCTCCAATAACCCGGCTCGCATCCGCATGGGGTGTATCTGGCCCTGTGCCCTTCTGCCTGTTATTGTCCGGACCCCTGTTCGGCAGCTCAACCAGCTTTTGCTGCCCGATTGCTGTCGGTTCTTGTTTTGTTCGCTCATGGTGACTGACCCACACCGCATCCAGAGCGAACCAACAGCGAACCCACACCAAACCCACCCCTCGCGTATCATTAATAATTATGAATAATGTAATACCAATTAATCATCTGCTTTGCCCACATTATTCCCTCCCACAATAATCCCGTTTCGCCCAATGCCCCACTCCGGTCCAAGTGAAAATCTGTCAAGCGATTTCAGGAATACACAGTTTGTTCATCATAGTCTCAGCTTCGCTTACTCCTCATCCCTTATTAAGCCCTTCTCAAGCTTTCTTTCACCACAGTGGTTAAGAAGTTCATTTGATGTCGTGGGATGATGGTGGACGGTGGGCGAAGTTTAAAGGTATTAGGATATGATACGGGTTAGAGGCTGATTGAATACGGAGTGTGGGTGCAGGGAAGTCGTATAAAGGCGTTGAGGCAAATGCACGGAAGGGGCGAATTGGCTACTGAAAGTAGTGGGATGATGGCAAAACGAGATGCTGGGTGGGAACAAACGGGACGGGTGGAGGGTGTGCTGACTGTTATCCGGATGGGCTTTGGGGAGGGTGGGAATGGAGGCATTCGGTGTGGTGTGTTGAGCTCCAAAAGATGCTTTTTGCACACCCTGTTCATATTTTTTTTATAAAAAGTACCATTATATAAAAATAAAAGAGTAATTTTGCAAAAGAATTAAAGGCAAAAAAATAAAGTTTTTTTATATAACACATTTAAATTCAAATCAAATGAAAACAGCTTATAATTTCAATGCAGGTCCTTGCGTCCTGCCGAAAGAGGCCGTTGAGTCCACAATCAACGCCATCCGTGACTTCGACAATACTGGTATCGGTTTGATGGAGATCTCCCACCGTACCCCCGGTTGGGAGCGCACCATGGAGGAAACCCGCCAGCTTTGGCGCGACCTTCTCAACATCCCTGCCGAGTATGAGATACTGTTCCTCGGTGGTGGTGCCAGCACCCAGTTCATGACCGTTCCCGCCAACCTGCTCAACAAGAAGGCTGCTTATCTGCAGACCGGTGTATGGGCCAAGAAGGCTGCCAAAGAGGCTAAGAATTTCGGTGAGACTGTAATCGTTGCCAGCAGCGAGGACAAGACCTACAGCTACATCCCCAAGAACTTCATTGAGAAGGTTCCCGCCGATGCCGACTACTTCCACATCACTACCAACAACACCATCTATGGTACCGAAATCAAATACGATATCGAGAATTGCCCCACCATGTTGGTTGCCGATATGAGCTCCGACATTATGAGCCGTCCCGTTGATGTGACCAAATACGGTCTCATCTATGGTGGTGCCCAGAAGAATGTGGGTCCTGCCGGTGTCACCTTTGTGATTGTCCGCAAAGACATCCTCGGCAAGATTACCGACCGTACTTATATGAACCCCCTGCCCACTATGGTCGACTATCGCACCCACGCTGCCGAAGAGGCCAAGAACATCTCCATGTTCAACACTCCTCCTGTGCTCCCCATCTTCGTTATGCACGAGACCCTGAAATGGGTTAAGGACACCATTGGCGGCGTTGCTGAGATGAACAAGCTCAACCTGAAGAAATCGGCTCTCCTGTACGAAGAGATTGACCGCAACACCATGTTCCGCGGCACCGTTGAGTGCAAAGAGGACCGCTCCATCATGAACCACTGCTGGGTTATGGCCGAAGGCCGTGAGAACCTGCAGGATGCTTTCATGGCCTTCGCCAAAGAGCGCGGCATGGTCGGCATCAAGGGTCACCGCAGCGTAGGCGGTTTCCGCGCCAGCCTGTACAATGCTTGCACCTACGAGGCTGTTGAGGCTCTTGTCCAGTGCATGCAGGACTTCGAAAAAGCCAACAAGTAATATTATTTAAATCCGGATATCCTTGACATGCGGCTGGCAGGCGATGTGAAGGATATCCTTTATTTCAACAAAAGTTAAAACACAAACACATGAAGATTCTCGTTGCAACTGAGAAACCTTTCGCCAAAGTGGCCGTTGACGGCATCCGCGAAGTGGTTGAGAAGAATGGCCACACTCTGGCTCTTCTCGAAAAATATACCGATGTGAACGACTTCTACAAGGCCGTTGAGGATGTTGACGCTCTTATCGTGCGTTCCGACAAGGTCACCAAGGAAGTTATCGACCACGCTAAAAACCTGAAGATTGTTGTCCGCGCCGGTGCCGGTTACGACAACCTCGACCTCGAGGCTTGCACCGCTCGCAACATCGTGGCTATGAATACCCCCGGTCAGAACAGCAACGCTGTGGCCGAGCTCGTTATGGGTATGCTGGTATATGCCGTTCGTAATTTCTACAACGGCAAGAGCGGCTCCGAGCTGAAGGGCAAGAAACTCGGTATCCTTGCTTTCGGTAATGTTGGACGCAATGTCGCCCGCATCGCCAATGGCTTCGGTATGGATGTTTACGCTTACGATGCTTTCCTCACTGCCGACCAAATCAACGAGTCTGGTATGGCCAAGGCCGTTGCCAGCCAGGATGCTCTCTTCGAGACCTGCGACGTGGTGTCCCTCCATATCCCCGCCACCGCCGAGACCAAACAGAGCATCAACTACGCTCTTGTTAACAAGATGCACAAGGGTGGTATTCTGGTGAACAGCGCCCGTAAGGAAGTCATCAACGAGCCCGAACTGCTCAAACTGATGGCCGAACGCACCGACCTCAAGTACATCACCGACATCATGCCCGATGCAGATGCTGAATTCAAGGCTTTTGAAGGCCGCTACTTCGCCACACCCAAAAAGATGGGTGCCCAGACTGAAGAGGCCAACATCAACGCCGGTATTGCCGCTGCAAACCAGATTAGCGATTTCTTCGCCACTGGCAACACCAGATTCAAAGTGAATAAATAATATTGTATTTATTCTCAATAATGATAGAAAAGGGGAGACGCAAGCCTCCCCTTTTTACTTCTCACAAGCATGATTTGTATCTTCAATCCCGAGCATGACCTCTGTCTCGCCAATGGGGGCAGGAATTATGTGCCGCCAGCATCGGCAAGGACGTTTGCGGCCGAGTCGTGCGGGCTGATGGGATTGCTGTATCCCTCTGCCCGATGCATTTCGGCAACCGGAGCTGCTACGCTTCCCGAAGAGGATGGCCCGATTGTGCCTTGGGGATGGGATATGACTCTCAAGGGTTGGCTTTTGCGGCAGGGCGTCCCCGAACGGATGATGCCGTCGGATGCCATTCTGGCTGATTGGCGGGAGCTGCAGCATAGGACTTCCTGGCTTCCATTGCAGCCCCACAGTCGAGCCGTGACCACGACGGGCGAGATAGAGAGATTGTTGACCCATTGCCCCGACTTGGTGATGAAGGCCCCTTGGTCAGGGTCGGGTAGGGGACTGAGATGGGTGTCGGGTAAGATGACCGACCACGATAAGGCTTGGCTCGACAGGGTGGTACGAACCCAGAGGTGTGTCATTGTGGAGCCGCGATGGGTGGTGAGCTACGACTATGCCTTAGAATACCGCATTGATGCAGAAGGATTGACCTTTGGGGGATTCTCGCTATTCGACACTGCAAATGGGGTTTATCGGGGTAACCGCCTGCTGCCGGACGAGGAGATAGCCAGCATTGTGGGTTTCCAACCGGAGTTGCGCACCACTTTGGAAAGATGGCTGCTGGAGAATGTGGCACTGCGCTATCGAGGGCCTTTGGGGGTGGACATTATTCGCGATAGCGAAGGCAACCACCATGTAGCCGAAATCAACCTCCGCCACACGATGGGTATGATTGCCCATGCGTATCTTGCCTCACACCAAGAGCAGAAAGGCAAGCTATTTGTCCCTACGTTGAAACAATAATCATCGTTTTTTAAAGGGAAAGAATCAAGCGGGTTCTATTAATCTGCCAGTGTGTCGCGTCCCTGTCGGGACGCACCAGTCAACTGCTGATAATCACCGCACTGCGCCAATGACCTGAACGGAGATATTCATATCTCACCTCTTGGGGGGATTTATAAAAGTCCCCATCAATTACTACGAAATATCTTACGTGTGTAGGAATAGAGAGTTGGGAAATATCAGAATGCAGGTATCAGATCAAAAAACTCAATTCCACATAATTCTTAATTCTCCATTCTAATCAGTCGAATGGTGCGCTGCCGCCCATCTGTGGTGTTAAGGGTAAGGAGATAGGTAGCCTGTGAGCGGGACGAGAGGTCGAGGGTGTACACTCCAGGTGCTACAGCAATCGGTTTCACCTCCTCGCTGCGGCCTGTCATGTCGGTAAGGACGGCACCCGAAAGGGGAGCGTCAACGACGATAGTGATTTCACCGCTGGTTGGGTTCGGGTATATCACACAGTTCTCAAGGTCTACTGCACCGATACCCTCTTCACGATCGAAGATGGCTGTCAGGGTGGTGTCGCTTGTCACAATGAGACGTCTCGGGTTGTTGGTGTCGCCGTCATCCCAGTCGACAAACTTGAATCCAATGTATGGTGAGGCAGTCAGCGTGGCTCTGTCGCCGTTATAGTACATACCGCTCCCCGATACCGAGCCATAGGCAGGATTGTTGGACAGCACCGAAACCATATACCTGTTGTTGTCAAACGAGGCGGTGAAGGGCAGCGAAGTGTCGCCTGTTCCACAGATGGAACGGATTTGGACAGTGTAGACAAATCTCAACGGAATACCCGTAAAGGTATGAGCCGGGGTTGTGACTACAACAGACATGGTGTCAAGCGTAACTTCCCAAGCACTTTCGGAGCCAAAAGCTGTCCAAGTGAGGCTGAGGCTGTCGGCGGAAATGATTCCTTCGACATCTTGGGGCATGGGGCATCTGTTGGGTTCGAGGATGATATTGTCGATGGCAGCAGGAGTCTGATTGAAAGTCCTGCCGTCGTTGTGCCACATGAACACCCATATATAGTTGCCTGGCTCAGTAATGGAAAATGTGCCAGACTGGGTCTGCCAATTAGTATGCTGGCTGAGGCAGTTCTCCCCGTCAAGGGCTATGCCGCCCATGGGAACCCCACCGGCATTGTCGAATCCGCAGTACTCTCCCGACACAAGGATTGTTTGGGCTGGGACAAAGGCGGCACGCAGATAGTCGTTAATATCCTCGCCGTTGCATTTCCAGTCGAAACGGTATGCGTACTCGCCGGGGGCTGTGATACTGAAAGGTCGGGCGGCAAACACCGTTGAGGCGGAACCGCTATAGTGATTTATGACACCATCGTCGGTGATGTAGAGCGAATAACCCGGGTTGCCGGTGGCGTCGCCCACTATCCAACGATTAGCCTGATTCCCGTTGATGTCGGTCCAGCCCGCAGCATCAGTGCCTTCGAAACCGCTGCTGAAAGGCAGTACCGATGGTGTTGACAACAACGTGGTGGCGACAAGATGCCGGGCAACGACGGAGTCGAAACAATTGGGATATACGTAGATGTGGTAGACGGTGCCCGAGTCGAGACCTGTCATCATATAGAAAGTGTCGGTTAATAGAACAGGATCCACAGCACCCGTTCCTGGTGCAAAGTCGACAGTGTCGTATTCCAAATACCAAAAGATGTTGGCACTGCTGGTGTCGGTCCAGGCAATGCAAAGACTGTCGAGGGCGGTGTAAACCACATGCAGCTCTTCGGCGGGACCGCAGGGCTTCTCATCCAGCACGATGTCGTCGATATAGGGTCGGTTTACTGGCGATTGGAAAGGCGCCTTGAAGGCGATGTGTCCGTGGGAACCGTGGTAGTCGGCCATTCTGACAGTATGGTGCGAATAATCGTTTAAGGATTGGATTCGTGCAGTGTCCACAGCCACAAAGGTGGATGTGTCGGTTGGGTCGCTCATCACGCCCACCACGATGTATGAGTTGTAATAGAAATGGGCGGTGCGCATCCAGAATGACACCTGCAGGCTACGGGCGGGATAGCGGGTGGAGTCAGTGAGCGGCATAAGGGCAATCTGGTCGGAGCACATTATGGGATAGTTAGCAGTGTGGAATCGCATAGCGTTGTGTCCGCTGTGGGCGTAGGTTGAGTCGTTGTGTACAAGGGGTGCTCCGCTATATTCGCCACCTACGCTGGTGTTGTGCCGCAGCCAGCAGTCAGGCAAGGTGTTCGTGTTCGAATAGGTGGTATATGAGGGGAGGCCGGCGACACTTTCGAAGTCCTCGACAAAGGGCAAACTGTTGAGCGGGGCACATTGGGTGTGAAATTGTACGGGGTAAGAGGGATAGCCCTCGTTGCCATCACAGCTGGCGAGGACCACCAGCTCGTAGTCGCTGTTGGGATTGAGACCGCCAATGGAGGCGCTGTTGTTTGAAAATGTGTGAGGTGCAGTGCTACCGATGTCGAATCCCGGCGCGCCGACATATACCAACCACTGGTCGGGAGTGGCGTTGCCATTGGTTCCACATGGATGCAGACCGCAATCCCACGTGGCAAATACATCGAATGAAGTGGTGCCAGTCACTAGGACATTCTCTGGTGTGGGGCAAGGAGCCGCCAACCTCAATTCGACATTGTCGATGGAGAAACTATTGTTGGCCATGGTTTCGCTTTCGGGTGAAGGAGCATAGAAGGCGATGTATCGGCCGATGCCCGTAAAGTTTGCGAAGCTTACTGTAACAGAATGGAGCGAAGAGAAAGGCTCGTCGTTGAGGTCAACAGTGTCAACTGGCACAAATCCGGAATAGGTGTAGGAGAGCGAGGGAGCGGTGAGTTCCATACTTGCCGCTGGCAAGTTGCCTGAGTACCAGGTGACATCTTCAGCAACACCGACAATCAAGAGGGTGCTGGGAAGCGGCGTACCGCTGGCACCGGGACGCTGGATAAGGAAGTTCACCTCCAGGCTTCTGATGTCAATCGAGGCATCCAGACGCGGCAGGGCCGCCCAGCGGTAGTAATGCTGAGTGGCACCCATACTGAATCCTACTGTGTCGTCGCCGATATACAGGTGTGTGGCATGTGGCCAGCCCGAGGAGGTGGATGGCACAGAGCCTCGGCGCCAGCAGGGACTTATGGTGGTGTCGTAGCCATACGCATAGCTCTCAAAGTCCTCTCTGTAGGGAATGTCATCTATAGTGAGCGGTGGGCACTCCGTCTGTATGCTACCTGTCTGGAAGATGCTGATGAGACTTTCACAATCTGCAGCGACGGCATAGTTGTAGAGGGTGTTGTTGGCAAGGGGATGGAAGGTGTAGAAGGTGTCGGTGATTCCCCGTACGGTGTCGTTGCCGAGGACGGCAGTGAATCTATTGTTGCCCTCAGGGCTCCACACAAGCGTCACCGATGTGTCGGTACATGAGGCCCTCAGATGTGATATGGGGTTGTATATAAAGTCGGTGAGCACAAGATCGTCGAGCAGCAGCTCGCGACCGTAGCTAGGTACAGAACCGCGAATGGCGATATAGTTGCCTGTGCCGCTATAGTTGGCGAAGCTGACCGTGTAGAGCGTGACATCGCGTGCAGGAGTGATGGTGTCGACCGGTACAAAGTTGGCGGTGTCGCCGTCGTGGTCCATCACGCCGATGACATAAGAGGCTCTTATGTCGCTGTTGCTCAAGGTCCGGGCATAGAACATCAGGTAGAGGTCGCGGGTATCGTAGACACCCTTGTCGACAGGAGGCAGCACAATGTATAAGTTTTTGTATTCGGTGGTCAGCTCCCAATACATACTGTTGTTGCCGTGGATGCCGTTGGTGCCGTTATTCCTGTTGTAGGGGCGACCGTTGGTATTGTTGTTGGCGGGAATATCGTTGACTCGCCTCCAGCAGTTGGGGAAGGCCTCGACGTAGGAGGTGGTGGGACGCTCGTAATGAGGCGTATTCTCGAAGTCGTTGATGAGTGGGAGATTGCTGAGGAGATAGCAGGGGGTGTGGAAAGAGGATGACCAATAGCTGCTGGTGTCGCCTGCGCTGCAGATGGCACGGATGCTGACTGTATACACCGTGTCGGCTTCAAGTCCGTGGATATTAAAGGAGGTGTCGGTGAGATAGTATATGCTGTCGCCTATGGTGAGTTCCCACGCCGACTCGCTGCCGCCCCTGGTCCAGTAGACGGTGGCGCTGTCGGTGGTGACATCGCGGAACCGGATATTGTCCACACGGCGGCACATCGGCTCATAGCTTATTGTGATATCATCGATGGTGGCAGTCCAATCGGCCAACGAGGGACGGTTGGCACGGATGGCGATGTACTGCCCGTTGCCGTTGTAGTTCTCGAACGAGACTTCATACCTGTCCCATACGCGAACGGCGGGGTCGATGAAGACAGAGTCGACCGTCTGGAAGGTGTTGATGTTGTTCGGGTTGGTCATCACGCCCACAAGGAGTATCGGATCGTCATTACGGGTTGACGACCTCGCCCAGAAGTTGAGATACAGTGCGTTGATTGCGTCTATATTGGTATCTACCGGAGGAAGGACGATGGTCTGGTAGTTGCTAAAATAGGAACCTACGGAGACACCGAAGCCCAGTCCCCGGACGCCCGTGTGGGCGCTGGAAGTAATGGTGGGGTGGCCGTTGTACATGCCAGCGTCGTTGAGGTGATGCCAGCAATGTATGTCGGCAGGTACCGTGTTGCCGCCGACGGGCAGGCCTTCGAAACCGTAATGGAAGGGGATGCTGAGGGGTATGCAAGGTGTGGTGACGGTGACCGACGAGGACAGTAGGGTGTCGGTGCAGTTGGCCGTGACACGGTACTCATAGATAGAACCCGGTTCCAGGTCGGCAATGGAGAAGAGATGTTGGGTGGCGGTGGTTTCTGATGCCACATTGACCCACTCGCCGGTATCGGCCGGATTGACGAGGCGATAGTCGACATCCCACGATGCTTCATTATAGCCAGGAATCCACAAAAGCCTGACGATGCCTGTGACGTTTGTGTCGACAAGTGTGACGGGAGGGATGCAGGTGGCCCTCTCGGAGCAATATATATCTTGGCCGCCGGTGATGAGGCGTGTGTTGCTGCGCATATCGAGATTGGTGGTGCCCATCCCGTATGACACATAGCGATTGGGTCGGGCGGCCCAGCGGGTCATTATGAAATCTGGTATGTTCTCTTGGCGGAATGAACGTGGTGATGGAATACTCACTCCATTGTTATTGGTAATTACCACACACAGGTTGCTGGTGCCGTCATATTCGAAGGTTCCCTGGTTGAATGGGATGTAGTTCCAGCCTTCGGTGGTAAAACTAAGAGTGCCGCTAAAGACCAACTGTCCTCCGCCGATAAGGTTAGGGTTGGTTACACCCGACAAATCGGTGTTTGGGCTGTGAGACAGATAGATTGCGCAGCTGCCGATTTGGTAGGGCTGATTGTCGGCATAGTCGAAACCGATGCCGGTCAACGTTGTCGGACCCGTGACGGGTATCTCATTTCTCCAAAAAAGGTGTTGGACAATAGAGAACGGAGCATTTGCTAAGACAGGATACTGGGTGCTGGTCGCTGTCCCGGGGGTGCCCAACACAATGGTATCGACCGCCCGAGCGGTGGTATCCCAGCTGATACAGGGCAGCTCCTGGGTGCTGAAGACAATGGTGTCTGCTGCGCCATTCAAGCCTCCGCATTCGGCGGAGACCGACACCCAATAGGAACTGTCGGGGGCGAGACCCCGCAACAGCAGCTCCGGGACGTAGGTGACAACGGTGGAGAGTGTGGTATCCTCGACATTGCGGTAGTTGACCTCGAAGCTTGTGGGAGTGCCGAATTCTGTGTTGTAATACCACGTGAGTCGTGCGGCGGAGGCGGTGACTATGGTGTGTATAGCGCTTATAGGTGGGCATCGGTTGGGGATCTCTTCGAGGATGACGTCGTCGATGACGAACATGGAGGACGACTCCGACTTGAAGGCCACATGGCCGTGAGGTCCGTCGTAGTTGGCGAAACCTATCGTGAAACGCTCAAAGAGCATAGAGCCAGAGACAGTGACATTCCTTATCGGCACAAATGTGCTGGTGTCTGTGGGGTCGCTCATCACGCCTACGGTGACATAGGCTACGCGTGTTGAGTTGTTGACGCGGAGGCTCTTTGTCCAAAACGATACTTGCAAAACGTTCAGCGGATACATATACTCGTTGGTTAGCGGCATGATGGCGTACTGGTTCATACCGCTAAACAACATGGAGTTGACTCCGCTGTATACATACGACTGGTCGGAGTACACGGTGTAGGGATTATCGGTGTACACAATAGGACCGCCGCTGACATTTAAGGGGTAGCCGTTATTGTAGTACAGCCAGCAGGAAGGCAGATTGTTGACCCGCGAATAGGTGCCGTCGAATCCAATAACGCTTTCAAAGTCCTCTGTAAAAGGCAGTGTGACGAGGGGGGTGCACAGCGTGTGGAACCGCACAGGATAGGAGGGGTCGCTCAACCCGTTTCCACAGTCGGCTTGCACCAACAGTTCGTAGTCGGTGTTGGGGTTGAGGCTGTTGACGGTGATGCTGTTGCCCTGTACATAATGGGGGGTGAAGGTGCTGATATCAGCCCCAGGTGCGCCAATCAACACAACGCTGCTGTCGGCTTGGTCGACACTGTCCCATGTGGCAGAGACGGTGTTGTGTGTGATGTGCGTTATTCTGACGTGCTGCGGAGTGGGGCAGGGGTTCGCCACTTTAAGGACGACATTGTCAACGATGAAGCTGTTGTAAACCGACGACGGTAAACTGTCGGGCAGTTGCGGGGCGAGGAAGGTGATGTATTTGCCATTGCCGGTGTAGTTGGCGAACCTGACGGCGACGGGGTGTATGGAGTTGATTGTCTCGTTGCTGACATCTATCGTATCGACGGGGACGAATGTCTGTAAACCGGATTGTTCGAAGGCCAGGATGTCGGAGACGACGCCCACAATGAGACGGCTTATGGTGTTTGTCTGGGTGCCGCGAATGATGAGGAAATCAAGCTCCAGGTTCTCGACCAGCACGGAGTCGTCGACCCGCTGCAGTGCGGCCCACTCGTAGTATGTCGGCGAGGAGCCCATACTGAGGCCAACGGTGTCGTTGTCGACCACGCAATTTATTGGATATGGGTAGTTGCTCGTTGGCCGCGAGTCGCCTTTGCGCCAGCAGGGGCTGATGTCCCAAACATGGTAGCCATAACTGTATGCCTCAAAGTCCTCGATGTAGGGCAGTTCGGCGTAAGTGAGCGGACGGCATTCGGTCCGTATGCTGCCCCTCAAACAAGGGCTGGTCGATTCCCCACACTCGGCAGCGACAGCATATTCGTACATTGTGTTTTCCGTAAGACCCGAAATGGTATAGAAAGTGTCAGTAACCCTAGCGACTGTATTGTTGTTTAGTACGATGGTGAAACTGCTGCCCCCGTTCCCTTCCCAACTCAAAGATACCTCGTTGTGAGATGATGTGGCTGTCAGGTTGGCAGGAGGTTCGCACCATTGATTGGTCAGATAGACATCGTCGAGAAACGCACCGAATTGTGAAGGGATGCGCGGACAGCGGAAAGCGACATATCTGCCCGTGCCGGTATAGTTGGCAAAACTCACAGAATATAACGTGGCATTTAGGGTAAGATATACCGTGTCTACAGCCACGAATGTGGAAGTGTCGTCTGGACTGTCCATCACTCCCACGATAAACATGGGAAACGGTGCCGACAAGACAGACCCCTTTGCGTAAAATGAGATGTGGAGATCCGCCATCGAGCTGAATAGGTTCAAGTCGACAGGTGGCAGCACGGCGTACTCATTGCGTGCATAATTACTAGAGCTGTAATGCTGAAAACCCATACTCTTGCTGCCATTGATAACATTCTCTCTCTCGTTGGTAATATATGGGTAATAGGCGCTTGACGTGCCATCGTTGATGCGTGTCCAGCATTCGGGGAAAGCATTCCACATGGATGTCCCGACTATCGAGTAGTGGGGTTCGTTCTCGAAATCGTTGAAGTAGGGAAGACTTCTGAGGAAATAGCAGGGGGTGTGGAAAATACCAGATGCAGCGATACTGGTGTCGCCATCGTCACAGATGGCTCGCACTGTGATATTGTACGTTGTATTGCTGTCAAGGGAGTGAACGGTATAAAATGTGTCGTTGAGATAGAAGACTCTGTTGCCTACTGCAAGTTCCCATGCTGTTTCAGTTCCACCTCTAGTCCAAGTAATGGTGGCGCTGTCGGTTGAGATGTCGACCACAGTAATGTTTGTGGGGGGCTGACACAAATCCCCGGGTGTCTGAGACCAAATATCCCAAGGTATCAGAATAAACGTTATTAATAGTAACAATACTCTTTTCATCGTTCTTTTTAAATTGAGGAAAGCCCTATAAATTGATTATTCTTGTTTTCTGGCAGTGAAGGAGAGCCTACTTTAGCCGCTTCATCAGTTTTGTTTTTCCCATATAAGGTTCTATGAGGAACAAATAAAGGTTGCAAGCCTCTTTTGTGGTCGTTTATTCTGATAATCCAAATGGGATAGTCCAAAAAGTGTTGTTGTTTTGTGACAAGATAACGCAGAATTTTGATTTATATTGTTGAGTATTTATTATTTAACATTTAGGAGTTACCTTATGTGGGCCTCTATTTGAATAACTATACCGATTCTACATGGAGTACCACAGAAGAAGATTGCGTCAGAGTGATTGGGGGAGGAGATTATTGTAGTAATGCATCAAAGTGTCGTATCTCAACCCGTGGTGCTTGCTGGGAATGTGTTTGTATCCTTCTTATGTTGGTTTCAGTTCAGTATGTATTTCATGATAATCAAGATTCGGTATACTAAACCTCTCAAACGATTTCAGAAAAAAAACGATGGGATAGATTTTTTTTTCTTATATGTCTGAAAAAGTGAGTATCTTTGCAACCGATTTTATGAGGGAGTAATTGGCGACAGAGGTCGTGAGGGCTGTCAACAAATCACTGGTCTGTAAAGACTTGGCAGTTTTCAGAAGCAATGAGACTCATAGGTACGCCAGAGGCGTGTCTGTGGTCTTTTTTTTGTGGCCGACTTCCTTGAAACAAGAAGAACAGAACAGATAAAAAGGTATAATAATATATAAAATGACATCACGTTTTCTATTCTTTGCAGCCTTCATGGTGTTTATCATCTTCATGTTGGCGTTGGATTTGGGTGTATTCCACAAAAAGGATCACGTAATTAAGATTAAAGAGGCGGCCATCTGGACCGGTATATGGGTATTGCTGGCCATGCTGTTCGGCCTGCTGCTGAGGTTTAAGGCAGAATGGGTGCATGGCATCACTTCGATGGACGAACTGCTGGAGTATGCCAAAGGAGGCGTACTGGCTCATAGGATATTGCCCGAGATGGATTTCGGGGCAGCACTGGAGATATATAGAAAAGAGGTTTTCTCGCAATATCTGGCGGGTTACTTTTTGGAAGAGACGCTGTCGATAGACAATATCTTCGTGATGATTATGATTTTTGTGAGTTTCGGTATTGACAAACGCTACTACCACCGTGTGCTGTTTTGGGGCATTCTGGGTGCTATTGTGATGCGTTTCTTGTTCATCTTCCTCTTGGGGGCAGTGATAGACCGTTTCGCATGGGTTTTGGCTGTGTTTGGAGTGGTGCTTATATATAGCGGTATCAAGATGTTCCGCAATAAGGGCGATGAGAAAATCGACACGGCCAACCATCCGGTGGTGAAATTTGCCAGCCGCATATTGCCCGTAAGCCGCACTTCGGAAGGCCACGATTTCTTTATCAAGAGGGATGGCCGTATGTATATGACTCCGCTGTTCTTGGTGTTGCTGGTAATAGAGTTTTCGGATGTGATATTTGCAGTGGACAGCATCCCCGCTGTGTTCTCGGTCACTACTGACACGTTTATAGTCTATTTCTCCAACATCTTTGCAATTATGGGACTGAGGTCGCTCTTCTTCCTGTTGAGCAATGTGACAGATATGTTCTGGCTGCTGAGATACGGGTTGGGACTGTTGCTGTGTTTCATTGGGGTGAAGATGATTGGACATGAGTTTTTCGGATGGGAAATCAGTACTATGGCTTCACTGATGGTGATATTGGGTATCTTGGTGGCTTCAATCTGCCTGTCGCTGCTGTTCCCCAAAAAGAAACGTGCGGTGTCCCCGATATCCGAATGATATCATGGGGGTGACTAATATAGAGAGGAATTGAATGTTTTTAGTTGAGTCTTTTCTGCTGGCGTTGGCATTGTGTGTCGACAGTTTGGTGGTTTCCACCACCAGTGCGTTCAAGAGCAAGATGAGCTATCGGCGAGGATTGTTGATGGCTGTGGTGTTTGCTTTCTTCCAGGGGCTTTTCCCGTTGTTGGGGGCTTTGTTGGGTACGGCATTCAAGGATGTGGTGTCGGCGCTGGACCATTGGATTGCTTTCGGTTTGCTGCTTGCAGTGGGCGGCAAGATGATATGGGACGCCCTTTTTGTGGGAGAGAACGAACCTCAGCTGGATTTGAGCCGTTTCAGCACCCTGTGTGTGTTGGGTGTGGCCACCAGTATTGATGCTTTTGTAGTGGGCATTGGTTTTGGATTGAATAGTACGCTCTTCGAGACGCTGGTGACTGTGCTCATTATCGGAGTTGTGACATTTGTGGTGTCGTGTGTGGGGGTGTATTTGGGCAAACGGAATATACCAGTACCAGACAAGGCCGCCACTATCATGGCCGGCCTTGTGCTGATTGGGTTGGGCACCTATACACTGCTGGAGCATACGGTGCTGCAATAGAGCTTTCTGTTTATAGATCTAATCCCATGCTTAGGTAGCATCCCCATTTGGTGGGTTCGTTATAGCGCGACCAGTGGACATTGAAGCTGATGGGGCCGATCATTGATTGGTATCCCACTTGAAGTGCCAGGGCATAGTCAGTGATGGTGTTCATGCGATATTCGGTCATTTTCTTTGTCATAATTGTACTATATCCTGCGGCAGTAAGGGTGAGGAATAACTTGCTGCCAACACGGAAACGCAGGTCCACATTTCCTACTACACAGATGGGACTGTATAGGATATAGTGTGGCAGGTTGTAGCCAATATAGGGTAACTGGTTGGGATAGAATCGGCCTGCTGTGGTGCCTCCAATGTAGCAGGTGAGCCAATCGGAATAGTATCCAGAATTTTCCATGTTTTTATTATCAAAGTTTAAATTGCCCCACAAAGAGGGTATCAGGGCTATACGGGGGTGAAGTGCAAAGACTTTTTTGATGTGTAGGTTCAGATTGTGCGACAGATCATGTGCTATATAATAATCAATAGTTTCGTCAGTGACCTGTTTTGGACTGTCAGGGGAAGATTCGAGGTGCTGTTTCTCAATGAAGAGGGAGTCAGTATCATCAAGGTCAAACTTTAACTTGTATGATTGGTATATATAGAATGAATACTTGATTCCCATGTCAATGCCCTTGGTGGGGAAATAGCTGTCGTCCGTATTGTCGTAAACTAGTTCCAGAGAGGGGCCAAATGTGAATACGTTCCAGTTGCGGCTTCGGGTGATTCGATTGCCAACCCATATTCTTTCTTTATAGTATGGGTTTGCGAAAGGGTTGTCGGAATCACGGTAATAGTAAACAGTCTGTTCGTAGGGTGTGGAGTGGTACTCAAAACCAAGTTTGGCGAAACCATCACGCCAGGAATGGGTTATGGCGTAGATTTCGGCATGATTATACCATACTGATTTATTCTGGTCTTCACTGTTGATGATGCTGGTTATGGCCTGCTGTGCGGATTGGCTTATGAGATTTTGGTAGCGGGTGTGCAGACGAATGCCTATAGAGGGACCATTGAGGAAGGCATATTTCATGTCGATGGTGGCGGAGGGATTGTTGCCAACGAAGAGGGTGAAGTCGGCTTTGAACCCGGAGAGTTTCCGACGGTTGAAGCCCACATTGATGGCAGCAGATAGCATGGTTCTCGAGTCGAAATGCAAGCCAAAACCGAATTGGTGTATAGGGCCACGCTTGCAGTGGAAAGTGAGGGTAAATGGCTCTTTGTCGCCATATAGGCTATAGGACACTTGGTCGAAAAGGCCGGAGCCGTACATGACTGCCATTTCCTCTTCGATTTCGCTGCTGCTGTACAATCCGCTGTCGGCTATTATGCTTTTCTTCCTGAAGTAGCTGGCAAGTCGTTCGTCTATTCCGTCATATTCAACGTGTCCGATAACAACTTTATGGTCGTTGACATTGATGGCGGGAACGTTGGAAAGATGCGTGGTGTGTTGGCTGCCCACTTTCTCTTTAATGGCTTTCAGCTTCTCTCCCTGGCTCTGGGCGGCAATATATCCGCGGTGGAGGCATTCGGCTATGGATAGCGAATCGAAACTCATCATGTTCATGCCACTCATGTCGGGTTTGATATACACATCGGCCAGGGGCACGGTGACGTCTAAGGCATCTTTGCCCATAAGCGAGATACATTGCAGGAGCAACTCGGACATACCGTTGATTTCGGAATATGTTCGGGGTTGGCTCAGATTGACACCGATAATGTAGTCGGCACCCATGGCGCGAGCCATATCGGTGGGGAAGTTGTTACGTGTGCCGCCATCGATGAAGATGTGTCCGTCACGACGCAGGGGGGTGAAGAAGAAGGGAATGGACATCGTGGAGCGCATAGCGTCGGGCAAGTAACCGCTGGTCCAGTACTTGGCTTTCATCGACACGAGGTCGGTCGCCACACAGCAGTATGGTATAGGCAGTGTGGAGAAGTCGATGGAATCCTGATATCCTACTGTGAGACTGTTAATGATTTTGTTGACATTGTAACCATAGATATATCCGTCGGGCAGGTTGGCAATGATGTTTGAGGTGAATTGTTGTGTCACCTCCGAAGTGGACAAGCGGTTTTGCTCTTCATTGACTTTGCGGGTATGGTATTCCTCGCGGGCGCGGCGTTCCCACTCGTCGCTTTCATAGCGGAAAGGGGTTCGGATAAAGTACGTGTCGTTGTATTTTCGGCGCATGTAGGCCATTTTATCAACGGGTACTTGGTCACTCAGCATCACACCCCAATTGGTGTTGGTGAGAATGGAGTCGATGGTCTTGGCATTGTAACCCATGGACACCAGACCACCTACCAAACCTCCCATACTTGTACCTAGTACCAAATCGATGGGAATGCCTAGCTCCTCGATATATTCGAGGGCACCGATGTGTGCTGCCCCCTTTGCTCCTCCGCCGGCCAGCACCAGTGCGACGGTGGGTCGGTATTTTCGGATAGAGTCCATTTTGTGCCTCATGCGGGCTATTGCAGCGGCATCGGCATCGGGGTCAATACTATGAGAGGCCAGATTGTGCTGTGCCTGTATTGTGGACGAGAGCAACAGTGCAGCGGTCAAAAAAGTAAGAATCTTTTTCATGGTATGGAAGATTTGAGTTATATTTATGCATTATAGACTGACAATTGTAACAATGGGGTAGTGGTCGGAGAGATAGGGTACACCGTAGTCGTCGGTCAGGGTGCGGAACTCCTTCACCTCTTTCCATCCGCGCACAAAGAAATGGTCAATCTGTGAGGCCTTGGCCTTGCCGAAAGCATTGTAAGTGCTGGCACTGTCGGTCACTTCCGCCAAGTCGCGTGCCGAAATCAGGTTGTTCTCTTTGAAGGGAAGGAATATCGTGTCGTCCAATGTGGAGTTCATGTCGCCTCCTATGATAACAGGGAGTTTGTAATTCTCGCTGATGTTGCAAAGCTGCAACACTGAGTTTCGACGTGCTTCCTGACCCACGTGGTCGAGGTGTGTATTGATATAGATAATTTCTTTCCTTGATTGTTTTTTTAAGTGGAAATGCGCAAAGGTCAAAGTGCGGATGCATGCGGCGTCCCAGCCCCTGCTTACGGAGTCGGGTGTGGGACTGAGCCATTCAGTGTGCCAGTCGATGAGTGTGAGGCTCTCGGGACGGTAGTAAATGCACATGCTTTCGCCTCCGCGGTCGCCGTCGTCGCGGCCTACACCTATGCGGACATACTCTCCGGCCAATACGCTGTCCAGATAGTCTGTCTGATCGGGCAAGGCTTCCTGCAGGCCTAATGCATCGGGTTTCTCCTTCAGTATCATGTTTGCGACAGCCTCACGACGATTTCCCCAAGCATTTTCTCCGTCTTCGTTGATAGACCATGGGCTGCTGTTGCGGATGTTGAACGACATGAATTTTATGTCTTTGGGAGTGCAACCCACCATCAGTGCCACAAGGCACAGCAACAATATCTTTTTCATGGCAGTCGGGATTAGCGGATATTCTCTATCGATTTCTTAGTCCATGCAATGAAGAACTCCAACACTTTCTTGCGGTCATAACTCGTGCCTTCTTCAAGGTAGGAGCTGTTCTGAATGTGGAGCACATTGCCTTTCTCATCGAGGATGACAAACACCGGATATCCGAAGCGTCCGGGGTTGCCCAGCCGTTTCATCAATTCGAGGTCTCTGTCCTTCTTGGGAACATTGACGTGTATGTAGACATAGTTCTCTTTAATAACATGGGCTATCTCCTCGTCTTTAGTGATAAAATCGGCAAACCGTAAGCACCAGGGGCACCAGTTGCCTCCCACCTGGCAAATCACCTTGCGCCCGGTGGCGTTGGCTTCGCTTAGGGCTTTCTCTATCTGCTCCCAGGGCGATATGGTCTCGTCATATACTTTGGGGAGGTGTTCTTTGTCCTTGTTTTCTTTTTGTACGTTTTGTACGTTCGCCTGATTGGAAAGGGTAGGAGTGCTTTTTTTGCTGTTTTTCTGTTGTGCCCATGCGGGGGCAGTCAATGCCAGAACCATCAATAATAAGATGACTTTTTTCATAGTGATGAGTATTTAATCTGTTATTTTTTTATTCTCAAAATCTTTGCAAATATACGAAAAAATGTTCAATCAATGATAATTGTTTTGCAAAAACTTGTTCAAAATGGTATATTCCTGCATAAAGGGAGCTTTGTAAACCAGTATGCTACACTTTTTTTACTCGAAAAAACGTTGCAGGACGTTCTATCGATAAACGTATTGTGTTGTATTTGGGCAGGTCCAGTGTAAAGTTTAAAGAATAATATCCATGCAAGTATCTTTGACGACACTAGTCTCAGCCGTAGACACTTGATGGTATAGATATAAGCCTTATTCAGTTGGTTCTGAGAGTAAAGGTGTTCTTCTCTAATGCAATCTATCCTCTCGGATGGGTGATGCAGATCTATTGCAGTAGGAATTGCTCCACCTGGTCGGGGGCAATTGCTTGGCTTATTGTGTAGTTGCCAATTTGCTCGCGTCGTAGGCTTGCAAGGAAGGCACCGCTGTCGAGAGCCAGTCCGAGGTCTCGCGCGATGCTGCGAATATATGTCCCTTTGCCGCAGCGGATGCGGAAGTCTAACTGGGGCAGGTGGTCGGGAACTACGCCCAGCGGATTGTTGTAGAGGTGGTGGAGTTCAGTGGGGACAGATGCTGTGGCTTCCAATTCGGCATCCGTCACTTGTCGGTCAGGGTCGCCTGGGCGGAAATCTGTTATCTCGAATTGTGCAACATGCACCTCTTTGGGTGTTGGCAGTGGGGTGTTGACCGCCGATACTGATTCATCTGAGGTATTTCCCTGCCGTGCATATTGGTACGCCCGTTTCCCGTTTATCTTCACGGCGCTGAACATTGGCGGCACTTGCTGAATAATGCCGGTAAACTGCGGCAGGGTGTCCACAATCAGTTGTGGGGTGATGTGCGCAAAGGGATAATAGTGGTCGATTGGCCGCTCCAGGTCGAAACATGGAGTAGTTGCCCCCAGCACCATTGTGCCGCTATACACTTTCTCGCCCGATTGCAGCTCGTCGATGCGTTTTGTGGCTTTGCCCACACACACCAGCAGCAATCCTGTTGCAAGGGGGTCGAGGGTCCCCGCGTGGCCTATCTTGAATTTCTTGATGCCATAGTGGTTGCGTATCACTGCCCGCACCTTACCCACCGCCTGGAATGATGTCCATTGGCGGGGTTTATCGATGGGCAGGACAACGCCTTCCAGCAATTCTTCGAGCGTCATCAAATCTGCGAGAACACGATGGCCAGCGAGCCTACAATAACACAATAAAGTGCAAACCAGATGAGTTTGCCTTTCTTGACGATATTAATCATCCATTTGCAGGCCAGGCATCCGCTCACAAATGCTGCAATGAAACCGATGGCCAACGACAACGGAGGCAGTCCAGCCATAGTGCTGCTCACACCCACTTCAGCCATATCCTTTACATCCAGAAGGGCTTCGCCCAGTATGGGAGGTATGACCATAAGGAATGAGAACTGGGCCAGTTTCTCTTTCTTGTTGCCAAGCAGGAGTCCGGTGGCAATAGTGCTGCCCGAACGTGAAAGTCCCGGCAGTACGGCCACAGCCTGGGCTATACCGATGACGAAAGCATGCAGGGGCGAAATGTTTTCGCGCTGACGCGGCTTTGCCCAATACGAAAAGGCCAGCAGTGTGGCGGTAACCAGCAGGCAGATGCCCACCACCAGCAGGCCGCTGCCAAATATCTCCTCCACGCGGTCCTTGAAAAAGAATCCCACTATGGCCACAGGTATCATGGAGATTAGAATATTAATCACATAGCGTGTACCTTCATTCCATTTAAACTTGAAGAAGTCTTGGAACAACCACACTATTTCCTTCCACAGGATAACGATGGTGCTAAGCACTGTGGCCACATGTACGGCTATTGTGAAAGCCAGGTTCTCCTCACCGTTGAGGCCGAACAGATAGGCACCAATGGCAAGATGTCCGCTACTGCTAACAGGCAGATATTCGGTGAGTCCCTGCACGAGGCCCAGCACGAGAGCTTCAAACCAATCCATTATTCTTCAGTTTTATTTTTGGGACGATACATGATAGCCACTATCTCGGTAACGAGACCCAGAATGATGAATATGGGTGCGGCATAGAGACGGCGGCCGTTAAACATTTCGGGGTTGAAGACGTTGGGGTCGTCGCTGCCGCCTCCGGCCAACAGTATATAGCCCAACAGGAGCAGGACCACACCCACAATCATGATGATATAGTTTGTTTTTCCAAAGACAAACGAGAATTGTTTTTCGTTGCTGTCTGTGTTCTTAATTTCTTTTGCCATATTGAATTGTCGGTTTTATATAAGGTATTAATTCTGTTAATGGTGTTTCGTTGTCAGTATGCAAGATAGCGGTGCAGGGCCGAAAGTGTGGAGAGAAACGAGAGTATGATGCCCAAAATGATGACCAGGACGGCAATGCCGGCATACCATATCAAGTGCGTGCTGCTGAGAAGGTCCAGCCCACCCAGCGATTGGTTGAACACTCCGAGCGATATGGCCAATGCCAGCAGGGCAAATACGGCGCCCAGCAACCCGTACCACACGCTCCGGGCCAGATAGGGCCGCGATATGAAGGCTCTTTTGGCCCCCACCAACTGCATGGTGCGGATGGTTTCGCGCTGCGAGAACAGCGATATGCCAATGGTGCTGCGTATCATCAGTATGCTTACCAGGATGAGAATCACCATAAACACTATGAGAAACCATGTGGCCTTGTAGAAAACGCTGTTCACGTGGTTCACCACATTCTCCTGATAGGCAACGCCCACCACATACTCCAAACCTCTCACCTCGCTCTCGAAACGGTCTATGCCCCCGCGGCGTATCTCGTTGGTGGCATCGGGCAGGTAGTCGGCCTTGAGGTTCACCATCATGCTGGGATAAAGCGGATTGTAGCCTATAAAGCCCACAAAGTCATCGTCCAGCACCTCGGTAAATATCTCGGCAGCTTTCTGCCGCGAGATATAATCCACATGCTTTACGTAAGGCATGGCCTCGATGGTGGCCTTCAGCTGTTGGGCATCCTCGTCGGTGATGTCGGCCACCAAATCAACTTTGTATGTAATACGCTCCTGCATATCGTGGGTGGCTCGGTAGAAATGATACTCCACCATCATACACAAGCCCAGCAAGAACAACACCAGGGTGATGCTCAAGATGGTTGAGGAATGTGTCTCCCACAAATTAACCTTGCTCCGTTTCATTGTCAAGTGAATGAGGTTCTGTTTGTTGATGTGTTATTTAGTGTGTCGTTCCGGTTGTGGAACCAGAAATGTACTAGTTGGCAAGCATCACCGGCATAACCAGCATCAGGATGTCCTCGGAACGTTCCTCGTCTTCATACACGGGGAACATAATGCCGGCGCGGCTTGGGTGCGAAAGCTCTATCAGTATCTGCTCGGTGTCGACATTCGAGACCATCTCCATAAGGAATTTGGCGTTGAAGCCTATCTCCATAGGCTCACCCTCGTATTGGCAGGGCAGCTTCTCGTTGGCGTCGTTCGAAAACTCGAGGTCCTCGGCGCTCACCACCAGTTCGCGGGGGCTGATAGACAGTCTCACCTGGTTCGAAGCCTGGTTGGCAAAGAGACCCACGCGGCGCAGGGTGTTGAGGAACGAATTGCGGTCGATGGTCAGTTTGTTGGGGTTCTCCTTGGGGATGGCGGCATCGTAGTTGGGGTAGCGACCGTCTACCAGGCGGCAGGCAATATAGAAGTTTTCGAAAGAGAAGAATGCATTGATTTTGTTGTACTCCAAAACCACCTCCGTCTCTTCCTTGATGCTCGACAGGATGTTGCGCAGCATCACCACCGGTTTGCGGGGCAGGATGAACGACACTGTCTCCTCCGAATGGACATCTTTACAGCGGTAGCGCACCAGCTTATGGGCATCGGTGGCCACAAAGGTGAGAAATTCGGGTCCTATCTCGCAGTATATGCCGCTCATCTGCTGGCGCATCTCGTCGGTCGAGGCCGCAAAGGCGGTCTTGCCTATGGCGTTGGCCAGGATTGAACCGGGCATGGTGATGGAAGTGGTTTCGCGGGCTTCGGGCATCGAGGGGAACGTTTCGGGGTCTTTGCCGGCCAGGCGGTACTTGCCTTCGCCCGAAGTGATGCTGATGGCAAACGTGTTGTCGTCGACCGAGAAGGTAAGAGGCACATCCTCAAGATTCTTCACAATGTCGAGCAGCAACTTGGAAGGGATGGCGATATCGGTGATGCCTTCCACACGGCCCGATTCCACCTCTATCTTGGCAACGAGAGTTGTTTCGAGGTCGGTGGCGCGGATTGTTAGCAACCCTTCGTCCAAATGGAAATGAAAACAATTAATGATAGGAACGGTGTTGCTGTTTGTAATTACACCGCTCAACGACTGTATCTGTTTGGAAAACAGAAGGCTGTTGATGATAAATTTCATATGTTTCTTACTTATTGTTCTCTATATTTGAAAATGCAAATATAAGACTTTTTTTTCAAATAATAAAAAAGTGTCCACAAAACAAATTTTGCACCCGTGTGCTAATCCAGCGAGTAGCACACGCCTTCGGGCAGCCCCAGATGATAGTGGTAGCTGCAGTAGGCTTTCGAGTAGTCGTTGTCCAGATACATCTCCCCCCTGATTGTGTCGCCATCGGTGAAGAGGGTACGGGTGTGGTAAAGAATGATGCAGTTGTGGCAGTGGCGGTGGCTTGTGGTCTCGTAGTCGCCGCCTATCGAGTCGGGTGTAATAAGCTCTATCACATATCCGTTGTCGCGCTCGGAGATGCTGGCGGTCATGAGGGTGCAGTCCAGATAGTCGCGGGCCACACCTTCAAAATGGAATGTGTCTACATGTTTTTTGCAGCCAGTCAGCAGCAGGGTGGCGGTGGCCAGCAGCAGGAATATTTTTCTCGTCATATCGGTGTTGGGTTTTATACGTTGCCTAATGGGGTGGATTATACACACACGCCGAAGTCGCGCAGGGCGGCATTGAGCGATGTTTTCTTGTCGGTTGAGGGTGTGCGGTGGCCGATGATGAGGGCGCAGCTCACCTGATAGTCGCCCGCCGGAAAATGGCGGGTGTAGCTACCGGGAATCACAATGCTCCGTGCGGGCACACGCCCTTTGTAGGTGACCGGCTCGGACTGGGTCACATCGATAATGTGTGTGCTGGCGGTGATAACTGTATTGGCTCCGATAACGGCCTCTTCCTCAATCACAGCTCCCTCCACTATGATGCTGCGGCTGCCAATAAAACAATGGTCTTCCACAATGACCGGCTGGGCCTGAACGGGTTCTAGTACTCCCCCGATGCCCACACCGCCGCTGAGGTGCACATTCTTGCCTATCTGTGCGCAGCTGCCCACGGTGGCCCAGGTGTCCACCATCGTGCCGCTGTCCACATAGGCCCCGATATTGACATACGAGGGCATCATCACTACCCCCGGCGCCAGGTATGCCCCGTAGCGCGCCACCGCCGGCGGCACCACCCGCACCTGCCTTTCGGCATAGTCCTTCTTGAGGGCTATCTTGTCGTGATACTCGAACGGCCCCACCTCTACCGGTGTCATCTGGTTGATGGGGAAATAGAGTATTACGGCTTTTTTCAGCCACTCGTTAACCCGCCACGAGCCGTCAACTTTCTCGGCTATGCGCAGTTGCCCGCGGTCCAGCTGGTCGACCACGTCGCGGATTGTTTGTTGTACTTCAATGTCATTAAGCAGGTTGCGATTTTCCCAAGCCTGTTCTATTGTTTCTTTCGCTGTTGTGTTCATGAATGCAAAAATACAAAAAAAAAATCATTTGTTGTAAATAGTAACCTCTTTTTAATAAAAAAATCCCGTCCTCCACCACTTTCCCAATCCCCGGCCCGCCTCCTAGCCGAATAAGGTGAAGGTTCGCTATAGGTTCGCTGTAACTTCGCTTTATTTCCACTTGTTTCTCAATACATAAACGGTATTTCAACGCTCCAAAAGCGTCGAAATACCGTTGAAGTAGCGTTGAAATGGCGAATGCAGGGCAAAGCAGCAGCGTTGCCGGAGTGTTTGGGGTAGGGGGGTGGACGGTTGTGAGGAGGGTTTTGCAAGGGGTGTAAGTATGTGGCGTAGGGGCATCAGGACGGGCGGAGGAGCGGGGCGGAGAGGGTTTTTGTATAGTTTTTTTTCAACAAGCATAATAAAAAAAACATTATTGCGTTAAAAAACTAATGATGCGTAAAATTGTATATACCGTTGCGGCTTTGCTGCTGTTCGCTTCCACCGTCGCGGCGCAGGACAAGGCACTGATGGCCAATTATCAGTCGGAGTTGCAGGGACTGTTTACCCAGGTGTATGATGCCCCGACCGACAATGAGCGCTATCATGCCAACGAGTCGGCGCTGCAGCTGCTGTCCCAGGCATTGGGCGAGGAGAACTCGTTCCGCTGGACTTGGGATTTCGGCACGTTGGTGTCGGTGCTCACCGCCCCCGACAAGAAATTCAGGATTTTCACTTGGCCGGTGGTGAACGATGCCGGCGACTACGAGTGTTTCGGTTTTGTGCAGGCGTTGAACGAGAAGACGGGCGAGTATGATGTGTATCCGCTTCACGACCGTTCGGAGGAGATAGTGAACCGGCAGGAGGAGGTGTTGAGCTACGATAGGTGGTTCGGCGCGGTGTATCAGGAACTGGTTGTGACCAAGAACGAAGGCAAGAATTATTATACGCTCCTGGGTTGGAACGGAGTGGACTGCATCACACAGCGCAAGGTGATAGAGCCTATCTGCTTCAAGTCGGGCAGCAGCCAGCCCCAATTCGGGCAGAATATTTTCCGCAAGGAGCCCAACCTGCGAAGGGTTGTTTTGGAGTATGCCGAGGATGCTATGGTGGCGCTGCGCTTCGAGGTGCAGTATGTGAGGACTGTGGAGCGGGTTAGGGCAAAACGCACCACGAGGTTCTCGCTGAGAGACCTTTTCCGCCGCAACCCCAATCCCCGCCGCAGGGGCAAACGGGGCAGGGGACGTGCCGTAGCCACCGCCCAACGCACTTCGCAGGCCGTTCAGGAGCGTGTGCTTTCCGGCCCCACACAGAAGGTGAAGGACGAGAAGATGGAGATGATAATTTTCGACCACGTGGGTCCGCAAGTGGAGGGAATGGAGGGTCTGTTCCAATACTATGTGCCTTCGGGCGAAGAGCTGGCCTATGTGTTCGTCAACGGCAAGTGGCAGATGCGTGAAGGCGCACAGGGCCGCTTGGAGGACAAGAAATTGAACAAAGATTTCGACAAGCCACTGCAGAAGGAAGCCCCTTCTTATAAGGTGACGTTCGAATAGGAGAGGATGTTTGGATTAAGGGAGGTTGCCCTTGTGGCAGCAGGCGGGCCGGAATGTATATAGTAATGAAATTGCATTGATATTGTGGTAGGAGTAATATTAGATAGTATCAATAATATAGAGGACTTAAGGAAACTCTCTGTGGACGATTTGAAACAGTTGGCCATAGAGTTGAGGCATTATATTATCGATACGCTTTCGCAACACCCGGGCCATCTGGCTTCGAGCCTCGGCACGGTGGAGCTGACGTTGGCGTTACACTATGTTTTCAATACCCCCGACGATAAACTGATATGGGATGTGGGCCACCAGTCGTATGGCCACAAGATTATTACCGGACGGCGCGATGTGTTCCCCACCATCCGCACCTATGGCGGCATCAGCGGTTTTCCACGCATGGACGAATCGGAGTTTGACGCCTTTGGCACGGGTCACAGTTCCACATCGGTGAGCGCGGCTTTGGGAATGGCTATGGCCTCGAAGCTGCAGGGCGACACGAAGCGTCAGCATATAGCGGTGATTGGCGACGGCTCGATGACGGGGGGAGAGGCTTTTGAGGGTTTGAACAATGCCGGAGTGTCGCGTGCCAACATGCTGGTGGTGCTGAACGACAACGGTATCAGCATTGACAAGGCAGTGGGCGGACTGAGCCGCTACCTGACCCGCATCACGGCATCGCCCAAATACAACCAGTTGAAAGAGAAGGTGTGGGTGAAGCTGGGCGGCGACAAGTCGGATCCCGGTCAGCGCAGAACAAAATCGCTCAATTTCCTGCAACGCGCCACATTTATGGCCAAAACGGCGGCATTGGGTGCCCCCAATCTGTTCGAGTCGCTGGGCTTCCGCTATTTCGGACCCATCGACGGACACGATTTGGACCAACTGGTGGAGGTGCTGACACAGCTGAAGGAGATTAAGGGTCCCAAGCTGTTGCATATTGTTACCAAAAAGGGCAAGGGAATGCGCACCGCCGAGAAGAATCCTGTCACCTATCATGCGCCGGGACTGTTCAACGCCGAGACAGGTGTGCAGATAAAGAATAATTCGAACGGCAAGCCGTTGAAATATCAGGATGTGTTTGGCCACACCCTTGTGGAGCTGGCTAAGAAGAACGACCGCATTGTGGGTATCACGCCCGCTATGCCGTCGGGTTGCTCGCTCAACATCATGATGGAGCAGATGCCTACGCGGGCGTTCGATGTGGGCATTGCCGAGCAGCATGCAGTGACGTTTGCCGCCGGGTTGGCGGCGCAGGGGATGACCCCGTTTTGCAATATCTATTCGTCGTTTATGCAACGGGCCTACGACCAGCTGATACATGATGTGGCGTTGCAGCGGCTGCCGGTGGTGATGTGTCTGGACCGTGCAGGACTGGTGGGCGACGACGGCCCCACGCATCACGGGGCTTTCGATTTGGCCTGCCTGAGACCGGTGCCAAATCTCACTATCTGTGCCCCGATGGACGAGCACGAGCTGCGCAACATGATGTATACGGCACAGTTGCCCGGACAGGGGGCGGTGGTGATACGCTACCCCAGGGGGCTGAGTGTTCATGCCGACTGGAGAAACGCGTTTGAGGCGTTGGCGGTGGGCAAGGGCCGCTGCCTGAAGGAAGGGAGCGAGGTGGCCATTCTCTCTATCGGACATGTTGGCAACGACGCGCTTGCCGCTGCCCAGCAGCTGGAAGCCGAGGGCGTGAGTGCGGCAATGTACGATATGCGGTACCTCAAGCCGCTGGACACCGAACTGCTCGACAGCATTGTGGCAAAGGGATTCCGCCGCATTGTCACTGTGGAGGACGGAGTGAAGAAAGGCGGTTTGGGCAGTGCTGTGGTGGAGTATTTTGCCCAGTTGCGTTCGGACAATCCGGATACAACTATTCCTCCGGTCACGATATTGGGACTGCCCGACAGCTTTGTAACGCACGGACCAGTTCCACGCCTGCATCAGGATTGCGGCATCGACCAGTCGGCCATAGTGGCTGCCGCCCGTGGGTGAAACGGGGCGAGAGGTCTTGCCGTGTGTGGAAGCATGCTGCAAAAGGGAGTTGATCATTCCTCAATGTGCATGCGGTAGTCGGACACATGGACGACAGCGGGTTTCTCTATGTTGTTTCTTCCCGTCGAAGGGGTGAATTGCGAAGGGGATAATGTTAATTATGATGGATGGGATGAAGTTTTTTTTTCTATATTAAATAATATTTGTATCTTTGCATTTTCCACGCCTAGTTGTTGGGCGTTGGTTATGTGATTATTAGTTGATACAAGATTAAATTATTAATATTAAATATTAGGAATATGACCCCTTCACACATTGAACACATTGGCATTGCAGTGACCAATCTTGACGAGGCAATCCGTTATTGGGAAGACGTCATGGGTCTGAAATGCTATGCAATTGAAGAAGTAACCGACCAGAAAGTGAAAACTGCTTTCTTCAAGATCGGGGAAGTGAAAATCGAGCTTCTCGAGCCCACATGTCCTGAGAGCACAATTGCAGCCTTTATAGAGAAAAACGGCGGCAAGGGCGGTATGCACCATATAGCATTCTGTGTTGAAAATACCGACCAGGCACTTAACGATGCAAAGGAGAAAGGCGTGCGCCTTATCGACCAGCAGAGCCGCGGCGGTGCCGAAGGACTACACATCGGATTCCTGCACCCCAAGAGCACTTTGGGTGTGTTGACCGAATTCTGCTGCAAATAAGAATTCTTTAGGGGAGAATGGCGATAGGTCGCTAAGGCCCTGAGCCCCCCCAGTATTATATAAACCACAAAAAATTCAAATAATGGCATTTGAAGAAAAGATAAAAGAACTTCTTGATAAGAGAAGTGAGGCCAAGATGGGCGGCGGTCAGAAGCGCATCGATAAGCAGCACGAGCAAGGAAAACTCACTGCCCGCGAGCGTATATCCCTACTGCTGGATCCTGGTTCGTTTGAAGAGTTTGACATGTTTGTCGCTCACCGTTGTTCAAATTTCGACATGCAGAAACAGTCCTTCCTGGGCGATGGCGTGGTGACTGGTTCCGGTACCATTGAGGGTCGTCCGGTGTATGTGTTTGCACAGGACTTTACCGTTTTTGCCGGTAGTCTGAGCGAGACCATGTCGCTCAAAATCTGCAAGATTATGGACCAAGCCATGAAGACCGGTGCACCTGTTATCGGACTGAATGACTCGGGCGGAGCACGTATTCAGGAAGGCTGCAACTCGTTGGCTGGTTATGCCGAGATTTTCGAGCGTAACATTTTGGCCAGCGGCGTGGTGCCTCAAATCAGCGCCATCTTCGGTCCCTGCGCCGGAGGTGCTGTATACAGCCCGGCTCTCACCGACTTCATCTTCATGACCAAGGAGAACAGCTACATGTTCCTTACTGGCCCCAAGGTGGTGAAGACCGTTACCGGCGAGGATGTCACGGTTGACAAACTGGGCGGTGCAATGGTGCATGCCACCAAGAGCGGTGTTGCCCATTTTGTTGGCGAGACCGAAGAGAAGACCATCGAGATGATTCGCGATTTGGTGAGTTACATACCCTCCAACAATTTTGAGGAGGCTCCTTATGTGCCCACCGAGGATCCTATCGACCGTCTGGAGGACAGCCTCAACAGCATCATTCCCGAAAACCCCAACGAAGCATACGATATGAAGGAGGTTATTACCGATATCGTTGATAACGGCAAGTTCCTTGAAGTACACGAGAAATATGCTCCCAACCTGATTGTCGGTTTCGCACGCTTTGGTGGTGTGAGTGTGGGTATTGTTGCCAACCAGCCCAAGGCAATGGCCGGTGTGTTGGATTGCAATGCTTCGCGAAAGGGCGGTCGTTTCGTCCGTTTCTGCGATGCGTTCAATATTCCCATTGTCACTCTCGTGGATGTGCCCGGATTCCTTCCCGGAACAGGTCAGGAATACAACGGTGTTATCGTTCACGGAGCCAAGATGCTGTTTGCCTATGGCGAGGCCACAGTGCCCAAGGTGACCGTTACCCTGCGCAAGAGCTATGGCGGAGCCCACATCGTGATGAGCTGCAAACAGCTGCGCAGCGACATCAACTATGCATGGCCCACCGCACAGATTGCCGTGATGGGTGCCAGCGGAGCTACCGAGGTACTCTACGGCCGTCAGCTTAAGGAAATTACCGACCCCGAGGAGAAGGCCAAGTTCGCCGCTCAGAAGGAAGCCGAGTACAACGAGAAGTTCGCCAATCCCTACAATGCTGCCAGATACGGTTATATTGATGACATCATCGAGCCGCGCAACACCCGTTTCCGTGTTATCCGTGCCCTTCAGATGCTCTCCACCAAGAAGGATGCGCTGCCGATGAAGAAACACAACAATATCCCGTTGTAGCAACTATTGGCGGCAGCCAGCCCGCTATTGGTCCTGGCCAACGGGCGGTTGTTTGCCGAATGGTTTGAAATCCACAATAAACAATATATTATTAACATGGGGTTTCCCCAACAAACAAACAACAAAATGAAGAAAGTTTTCTTAACTGCTTTTGCCGCTGCCGCTTTTGCATTTGGCATGGTTTCTTGCAACAACAGCAACAATGCTCCCGAAGCTACCACCGACACCGTCGAGGCTTGTGAGCATCACTGCCACCACGAATGCGAGCACAATTGCATTTGCGCCGACACTCTCTGCGCCCAGAACCATTGCGAGGGCTGCACCAACGAGGAGTGCTGCAAAAAAGAGTGCTGCAAAGATGGCCAGAAAGAGTGCTGCAAAGACGGCCAGAAAGAGTGCTGCAAGGAAGGTGAAAAGGAATGCTCCAAAGAGTGCACCAAGTAATTCCAGCAAAGCTCAGCTGACTGAAGCATGAGGCATGGGGGAGCCTGTCCTCCGACACTCCCCCACGGCTCTCATTTCTCAAAGGCGCGATGGCTGTCAATGTGGATTGCAGACATGTAGAGCTCGCGAGGTTGATTCAGTCAACACTTTTGGCAAAAAGAGTAGAGAGATGCAACTTATCTCCGTTTCCATCCGGACATAAGCCCGTCACCCTCTCTTAAAGAAACAAACCTTTTTGATTGTTAGATTAAAGAAAACATGAACAAGTTAATTAAACATACAGTCGCAATATTTGTTGGCCTACTGTTGTTGGTCGGCGGTGTTGAGGCGCAACGGGGTCACCACGGACGTCCCGCTCCGGCTCCCAGTGAGGTGATGCCCGCCCCCGATGCCGATGGCATCTGCCCGATGCACTTTGCCCCCAATGGCGTGAATCTTGTAGCCAATCAAGCTTGCTATCTGCCCGAAAAGGGGATGTTTGCGGTGATTGACAGTATTGATTGTGCTGTCGACCTGCTGCAACGCGATGGCGCCACCATGAAGCGCATCGGCCGTTTTACCACCGATGTGGCTATCGGCCGTCACGACTTGAAAAACATTCTCCGTCCAGTATCGGTTTCGTTTGCCTTCGACAAGATTCTGGTGCTTGCCAGCTCCCTGAAAGACTCATCGTTCTTGGCCGTTGTAGGCATGGAGCCTGTTAAATGTTCCGAACCCAATGGTGTCGATACCCTCAAGGCTATCGCCATTCAGAGTTTCTCGACCAATGCTTATGCTTTCAGCCTTGACCCCAAGAGTCAAGAGATTATCCTCATCGGCAAGAACCCTGTGGGCTATGATTTCAATATGCTCAGTTTCGCCAACGGGATGGAGAACATCAGCAAATCGGGCAACTTCCACTATCATGTGCCCAAACAGGCCGAGCGAATCCAGGCCTCCGACCCCTACGGTGCAGGTCTGGCCATTGTGGCCATCCTTGTGGTGTTCTTCGCTCTCGTGTGCATCAACTTCATCATGGGCGGCTACGGCAAGCTGATTCAGCGCATCCAGAACCGTAAATCCACAAAGGTAAGCAAGGTGTCGGGCGAGACCGCAACCACCAAGCCCGGCGACACTTCCGGTGAGGTGTATGCTGCCATCGCCGCAGCCATCTATGCCTATGAGGAAGACCTCCACGACGAAGAGGACACCGTCATCACCATCCAGAAGGTGGAACGTGCATGGACTCCCTGGAATGCTAAGTTTTATAATATGAACCGCTATTTCTCAACCCGCAGATGAGATAACCGGTGTTTAACAAGTACAATTAATAAGTCTTATGAAGAATTATAAGTTCAAGATAAACGGCAACAATTATAGTGTTGACATCAATGAAGTCGAGGGACAGGAAATCAAGCTCGAAGTGAACGGCACTCCCTACACAGTCACCGTCGACAAGGAGATGCGTGCCCAGCGTCCCCGCACCACCACCATCATCAACAACAACAATGCAGCACCGCGTGTCAGTGCCGCTGCTGGCGACGTACAGCGTTCTTCCGCTCCCCGTCCCGGCAGTGCTGCCGGTGGCACCAAGGTGACCTCGCCGCTTCCCGGAACCATCCTTGACGTGTTTGTCAATGTGGGCGACCAAGTCAAAGTCGGCCAGACAGTGGTGCTCCTCGAAGCCATGAAGATGGAGAACAATATCGAGTCCGATACCGAAGGTACCGTCACCGCAGTCAACGTGCGCAAGGGCGACAGTGTCCTCGAAGGCGAAGCCTTGATAGTAGTAAGTTAATTTGGTTTATCCGCTCCTATAAAAACACTAAACTATGTTTAATTTATTAGCAACTGGTGGTTTCATGGACTTTCTGTCAACCCAGATGGTTCAGTTTCTTCAGTACACTGGTTTTGCCAATGTCACATGGGGCCACATTATTATGATTCTTATCGGACTGGTGTTCATCTTCCTGGGCATCAAGTTCGAGTTCGAGCCGTTGCTTCTTGTCCCCATCGGATTTGGAATGTTGGTGGGCAACATTCCTTTCTATCCGGGATTAAAGATAGGCATATATGAATCGGGCTCGGTGTTGAATATCCTGTATCATGGAGTGCAAAACGGTTGGTACCCACCATTGATATTTCTGGGCATCGGTGCTATGACCGATTTCTCGGCACTGTTGTCCAACCCCAAACTATTCCTCATCGGTGCTGCTGCCCAGACGGGTATCTTTGCAGCCTATGCTGGTGCCCTTGCCCTGGGTTTTGCTCCCAATGAGGCCGGTGCTATCGGTATTATCGGTGGTGCAGACGGTCCTACGGCCATTTTCCTCTCCAGTCAGTTGGCTCCCGACCTCATGGGTGCCATTGCTGTCTCGGCCTATTCTTATATGGCCCTCGTGCCTGTCATCCAGCCGCCTATCATGCGTCTCATGACCACTCCCAAAGAACGCACCATCCGCATGAAACCTCCCCGTCAGGTCTCCAAGCTCGAGAAGATTACCTTCCCGATTGTGGGATTCCTCTTCTGTGCGTTTATCGTGCCGTCGGGTCTACCCCTGTTGGGTATGCTCTTCTTTGGTAATCTTTTGAAGGAATGCGGTGTCACCAAGCGCCTCAGCGAGGTGGCCAGCAACGCCATCGTCAACATCTGCACCCTCCTTATCGGCATCACCGTCGGTGCTTCCACTCAGGCCACTTCGTTCCTCACTGGACGCTCCATCCTTATTTTCTGCTTGGGTGCATTCTCTTTCATTGTGGCAACCTTCTTTGGCGTTCTCTTTGTCAAAATCTTCAACCTCTTCCTCAAGGAAGGCAACAAAATCAATCCTCTTATCGGTAACTCAGGTGTCAGTGCCGTACCCGATGCTGCACGTGTGTCCAATAATGTTGGTCTCGAGTACGACCGCACCAACTACCTCCTTCAGCACGCTATGGGCCCCAATGTGGCCGGTGTTGTGGGTTCGGCAGTTGCCGCCGGTATCCTCTTGGCTTTCCTCCACTAAGAGTAGATTTTATTCTTCAATAACGAGGGTGTTCCGGTTCCTGCCGGGACACCCTTTTCATTTTTGAGAACTACACTGATTCGATATCGTTTTGCAGTATACGAGTCGTGAAGTGTCATCAGAGGATGGGGTAGGAAAGAATACGTATTATCCAGATAAGATGCCGATGGGTGTGTGGCCAAATTCTAAAGGGTAGTGGAGGGAAACACAATTTTTTTGACATTTTGTCGTTATAGTCATAATTATTTTGTTTCCATGGAGTACAAGAGTCTGAAATACAAAATACGGAGGTTGGTCAATATGACCGACGACCTCGACCGTGAGGGCGCCAGTCAAGCTATCCGCAACAACATCCGGTTTCAGGGTGCCAATGTGTTCATTCTTGTCTGTGCCATCGTCATTGCTTCGGTAGGACTGAATGTGAATAGCATTCCCGTCATCATCGGCGCCATGCTCATCTCGCCCGTCATGGGGCCGATACTGGGTTTTGGTTTCGGATTGGCCATACAGGACAACCCTTTGGTCAAAAAGTCGCTCAAGCATTTCCTTATCATGGTGATGATCAGTATTGGTGCCTCGTCGCTCTATTTCCTGCTCACTCCGCTGCATCTTGAAAACCCCACCGAGCTTCTTGCCCGTACCAACCCTACTATTTACGATGTGCTGATTGCCCTTTTCGGTGGCATTGCCGGCATTCTCGAGCTATCGCGCCGCAAAAAAGGCACCGTCCTCTCGGGTGTTGCCATCGCCACTGCCCTCATGCCGCCGTTGTGCACTGTGGGTTACGGCATCTCCGTTCTCAACGCTCGCTACATCTTCGGTGCGCTCTATCTGTTCATCATCAATAGTATTTTCATTTCCCTCGCCACCTTCCTCATTGTCAAATATCTTAAATACCCCGTCGTGGCCGAAACCGACACCAAACGTCGTCTTTCACGCCGCTCGGTCACCCTGTTGCTGATTATTGTGATAGTGCCCAGCGTCCTCTCGGCAGTGCAGATAGTACGCCAAAGCAATTTCAACCGTCAAGTGCAGCAACTCGTTGCTTCGCACAATACCATAGGTCGCAGTTTCATCTACGACCACAAAACCGACTTCTCGTCCAACCGCTCCACGGTGGAGCTGTTCCTGGCAGGCCCCGAACCCTCCGACCGCGAGTTGGAGAATTTCTATAATGCCGCCGAGGAATACGGCATTTTCCGCAATCAGATAGTACTCAACAACAGCAACCTTGCCACCGGCCTCTCGGCATTGGAGTCGGATATGGTGCGCGACATTTATTCCGCTAGCGAGCAACGCCAGGCTGCACTTTCCGACTCTATTGTCCGGCTGAACGACTCGCTTACCTTCTACCGTTCGCAGAACATTCTGAACGATGCCGTGGCCCGCGAGGTGATGGTGCAGTATCCTTCCGTGAGCCGCATCATATTGGGCAACGCCCGCACACTATCCTCCTCGTCCAATGCCGAACCGGACAACCGCTTTGTGATGCTCATCGAAGTCTCCACCCTCTTATCCCAGTCCGATATGGACAAACTGGAGTCATGGCTGAAACTGCGTCTTGACCGCAAGCAGGTGATGGTAATCCAAAATGTTGTCAACCCATAAACCGCAATACCATTTCCCATGCATCACAGATATTCGATTATACCGTTGCTCTTCCTGTTGCTGCCCTTTTGGGCTAAAGGGCAGAACTATCAACCCTGTAGCACCTCGATTGTTGTGGCCGATACCGTTGTGATGGACGACTCGGTGCGTTTCCATCTGCTCCCTTTCGACGATGTGGACAGTGTGCTATGGGCCCCCGATTCCCTGTTTGCCAATCCCCGTGCCATCGAGCAATGGATTACTCTGCCCTACGATTCTTCGGTCCAAGTCTATCTCACTGCCTATTTCCAGTCGGCCAACCTGTTCCGTTGGCGAAATCCGGGCTATGTGCGTTCGTGCACTGGCTATAACTATATCGACTCGCTGGCCGATGGCGACCTTTGCCAGCCCCGCAGCATCAGCATGGCTTCCGACCCTTCGGCGCTCTGTCCCGACTTGCCGTCCAACAATTACGGAAACAATATCATTATCAGTACAGATACGCTCCGTGTCTATGGCGACTCGTTGCCACCCTTCTACGACTTCGACTCCGCACGGGGCTCAATCTTGACATTTATTACCGACCATTTGCGGCGAATTCCCAACGATAGTGCCTATGTACCTTTCTATGTCGACACCGTCGACATGTGGGATCCCACCCGCAGCCACACCCATGTCCTCACCATGAATCTCTACCGCCTCGTCTATGGCAACGAACCTATGGCGGCATTGCCCACCATTGTCTTTACGATGCATGTTGACGACACCGCGCATCATTTCTTCCGCGAGGGCTGTAATATTCCTTTGTGCGACACCACCCTCATCTATTATGGCTCAATCGAATTTCCCCGTCCAGGAATTCCTCCGTCCCAGGGCCTCAACGCAACCTACTATTTCAACATGGAGCCCCGTCCACACGGCAGGGCTATTTTCCGTTTCTACGAAACTCCCACCAACTATTACTATACGCTCTCTTCCATTTGCATCAACCAGATCCAGATGCAGGGATTCTGCCATCCCACCGACAGCCTTATGCTCATTGCTCCGCATCCGGGCTGCTTGGTGCGCGACACTCTGTATTGTGCCGTCTGCCCCAGCCAAATGCCCTACTCTTGGTTCGGCCACACTTTCGACTCGGCTGCTTTCGACTCCATTACTGTTACCACTTCTCTCTGCGACTCGGTCCACTATCTCAGTCTTTCCTTACGCTTCGACGATACACTTGCTCTATACGACACCGTGGTGCAGAATGCCTTGCCGTGGACCGCCTACGGCCACACTTTCGACAGTGCCGGTCACTACGAGCTTCTCCTTCCCGGCACTTGGCCAGACTGCGACACTGTTCTCTACTATACCCTCTCGGTCATACCCAACGTTTACGATACAGTAATCGACTATATCTGTCCCCGTCAGCTGCCCTACACGGTGGAGGGCGTTGAGGTGCAGCAGGGCGACACCGCTTTCTCGGTCACCTATTCAGCCAGCTTGGGGCAGGACAGCATTGTTACCGTGTTCGTGTATCTGCTTTCCAACAGCGACACCGTCATCTACGACACTGTGCTCGAAAACCAACTGCCCCGTGCATTTCTTGACAGCCTCTTTAACGACACCGTTGCCAACATCCCCTTCTACCTCACCAATGCTGATGGATGCGACAGCATCATCTACTACAACCTTTTCATCTTTTGGCAGGGCGACCACTGCGACAGCCTCCTGCGGTTCCCCAATGTGGTGACCCCCAACGGCGACGGCCTCAACGACCGCTTTGTGATAGGTGGCTTGGTCGACTACCAGTGCTATCCGGTCAACAAACTTATTATCATCGACCGCAACGGCCGTGTAGTGTATAGTGCCGAGAATATCTACCGCGAAGACCAGTTCTGGGACCCTGCCGCCTCCCGTGCCCCGGCAGGCACCTATTTCTACCGTTTTGTGGGGCGCGGCATCAATCACGCCACCCAGCACCAAGGATGCATTGAAGTAATGAAATGAAAACACTTGTCAACATATTCGACCCCGAAGAGCCTTTGGCCGCCTACCTGTTCCTTAAACAATACTACGAGGAAGACGATCGTCTCCTGTTCATTTCCACACGCGAGGACCGTCAGCTTCTCGCCCCCTATGCCGCCCTGTTCCGTCTGCCCGACGACAAGATTGACTTCATCGCTTTCAAGAGGGCAGAGGACAGCTACATCTATGAACGCATCAGCCGACGGCTCCAGTCGCGGCTGTCGCCCCAGACGGAGTACTGGGTCAACCTTGCCGGTGGCACCCGATACCTGGCACTGGCAGTCCAGCACGTCTTTACTCAATTCAATGCCCGTCTGTTCTATGTACAGACACGTGAGAATCTCATCATCAATTCCCCCTTCGACCCCAAGGCGGTGGGGAATCCCGACGACGATGCCGACACCATCGACCCCATCCGCTACCGCATGACGATGTCTGAGTATTTCAGACTCCATGGTCTCAACCACGACCTGAACGAACGCTCCCACCGTCCCATCCGCAGCGAGGAGGAGGCCCTGCGCATCTTCGAATGCTTCCGTACACGGCGGCTGCCACAACGTGCCTTTGCCGCCTTGGAGCAATTGCGCAACAACTACCGCGGCATGCGCAAACCTGTCAGCATCCACGACATCACCTTCGGCATGCCCCGCTATCACAATGCCGTCCCCGGCTTGCCAGCGTTGCTCAACGCTTTCGGCTTTGTGCCACGCGAAAAGGACAAGCTCCTTCCTTCCGAAGTCGACTACCTGACAGGTGGATGGTTCGAGGAATATGTCTGCTACCTGCTCACCCGCTTAGTGTCGCCCCAGCAGATAGCCATAGGTGTGCGCATCGCACGGCCCGGCACCCAGCACAACAATGAGCTGGATGTCGTGTTTATCAAAGCAAACACCCTCTTTGTGGTTGAATGCAAGACCGGTGTGGCCTCCGACCACATGTTCAATGAGATTGTCTATAAGGCCAGTGCTCTCAAGGAGTCGTTTCTCGGCCCCTCGAGCCACTCTTATATCTTCACCCTCAAGAACGACTACGACCACCGTCTGCAGACGGTTGCCGCAATTATGGGCATCACCCTGTGCCCCAAAGGCACGTTGGTCAACCCGTCACTCATGGCTCATGTGGCCGAGCAGATGCGCCGCATCAGCAACGAACTCGACTGACGGCACTTCTCAGGCAATCCAGCCGGTGCTTTTGCAGCCTGCATACTGCTGTTCCATCTCTACAAACCAGTCAAGGGCGGTGCTGTTCGCTAGCAGCGGTTCCAGTCGGGGGTCGTCGTCCACCCGCTCCCTGCAGCGGTCGATGAGGTAGCGGAAGCGCGACAGATTGCGGTGGTAGTAGTTGGTTTCGGGGCCAAGGACTATCTCGTCCCAGTCAATCAGTTGTACGGCTGCCTGCATCAGTTCGAGCATACTCTCTACATGCAACCCCATGTTCCAGAGCCTGTCGCTATACTCCTCCCGCAGCATGCTCTCGCCGCGCATCACCGCAGGCCAGTCTGTCTCCCATTCATAACCCTCCGCCACCCGACGGCGATACTGTTGTTGCTGCTTGTGGAAATCCTCTTTCAGCTTCCTGGTCTGCTCCCGACCCAGAATGGTCTGTTCGCCATTGCTCCATGCCATCATTACACCATTGCTTTTGATTCTCTTTCTTTTTGCTTTCATAGTTTTACTTATTAAATAATTAATACCCATTCCCTGTGTGCCTATCCCGAAAGGGGAGGACACACTAAGGGAGTTTTATCGGCCGGCAACCAGATATGTCAAAGACCTTGCTCCGTTGGCTCAGAAGGATACATAAATTCCCCTGCAACGGGTGCTTTAGGCTACCCTGCCGATACTAAAAATTGTGGGAAAAACTATGATTGTAAATTAGTTAATGCATGGCATTGCTTTCTATTATGTACTGCAAATATACATAATCTTTCAATAATGGCATTTTTTTTTCGCTATGTCTTATAAAAAAGCTGTTTTCTCAAAGTTTGCGTGCTGTAGATATTCTCTATCCCGATGCAATCCCGTTTTTCTTCATTTCCCATCTCGTTTCTCCCCAGCTCTGCTACTTGTTCACCCGTTCTTCACATCTTCCTGAGCTCTTCTTTACCTTGGCGGTTCATAGATAGTAGCTAAAACATTGGTATGAGGTTGATTGTTAGCGAAGGTGGAACTATTACGGATAAAACGCGATGGGAAAATGAAGCGGATGCGAAACTTTTTTTCTGATTTGTTTGGGTGGAGGGTGAGGCGTTTTTGTCTTGTGGGGTTTTGGGTAGGGTGTGGGGTGGTATGATTGGGAAAAGAAATAACATAGGGGAGACACAATAATATTGGAGTGGGGGCGTTATTGGAGCGATGAAAATAATATCGCATATCATGGTGTCGCTGGCGGTGTTCCTGCTGCTGGTCTTCGGGGCTGGGGGCATGGGATGCCAGCGTTGCTCCTGCTCGGGTAGGGTGAGTATACTTCTGCTGGACGATGGCTGCTGCAACCGGGGCAGCGACTGCATGGATGTGAAGGTGTCGCCAGTGTCGGTGGCAGACATTGTCCAGACGGTGTCGCCTCTGGTCGTGGCGGAGATGGATGTGATGAGTGTGTGCAAACACGAGCCGATATTATGGATGCCGCGAATGTATGATGCTGTCGTTGGATGGCAATGCCGAGGCGTTGACAGTCCGCCAGGCTGGCTGTCGGGCAACTGCGCGGTGTTGAGGGTTTGACGTTGGTTGATGGTCTACAGACAAGTGTACGGTCTGTAGTGCAACCGTATCTACTATTAATAATAAACGTCAAATCAAAAGAATACATGAAAAAGATTTTTTTATATGGTCTGTTGCTGTGTGCGACGGTGTTGGCCAGTGCACAGCAGCGGGACACGATAGAGAGAAAGACACTCACGGAGGTGAAGGTGCAGTCGAAGGCAGAGGGTGTGCGGCGGTTGGGTGGTGCCGAGAACGGGACCACGATGGGGCAGGATGTATTGTTCCGTGCCGCCTGCTGCAACCTTGGGGAGAGCTTTGTGGCCAATCCCAGCGTGGATGTGAACTACAGCGACGCCGCCGTGGGAGCGCGACAAATCAAACTGCTGGGGCTGAGCGGGCAGTATGTGCAGATGCTGATAGAGAATCTGCCTTGCTTTGCGGGAGCTGCTACGCCCTATGAGCTGGGGTATGTGCCAGGGGCGTGGATGAACAGCATTGCCGTGAGCAAAGGAGCCTCGAGCGTGAAACAGGGATTCCAGAGTATTACGGGACAGATTGATGTGGAATATTTGAAGCCCGACAGGGAACCAGGGGTGGCCGTCAACCTGTTTGCCGACAGCCGCCTGAAGACCGAGGGCAATGTGACAGCCAACATACACCTGAACAAACACCTCAGCACCGAATTGCTGGTGCATGCCGAAAAAGACTGGTTGCACCACGATATGAACAAGGACGGCTGGCACGACTCGCCCGCCATAGGGCAGTTCAATATCCAGAACCGATGGAAATATGTCAACGGCCGCTATATATTTCACGGTGGCATAGGCGTGATAAGAGAGGAACGCGAAGGGGGACAGATGCCTTCGGTGGCGGAAAACCCGTTCAGGGTGAAGCTGAATGCCAACCGCTATGAGGCCTATATGAAACATGCCGTGCTGTTGGACTATGAGCATAACACCAACATCGCCCTGCTGGCAACCGGAAACCTTTACGATTTGAGCGGAGAGTTCGGCAAGCGGTACTACACTACCAAGAACAGGGATTTGTATTCACGCTTGATGCTGGAACATGAGTTCAACGAGCGGCATCAGCTGTCGGCAGGCCTCAGCCTGCTGATGCAGGGAAAGGACGAGCGGGTGTGGCCTGTACGAGTGCCGGAAGGCATGGTGGGCGGATACCTGCTGATAGACCAGCAGCCGGAGACAGTGCCGGGAGTCTATGCCGAATACACATACAAGCCGTCGTATAGACTGACCATGATGGCCGGATTGCGGGCGGACCGCAGCAGCTTGTATGGTGCCTTTGTCACGCCGAGGCTGCATGTGAAATGGATGGTGTCGGACATGGTGACGTTGCGTTTCTCGACAGGCAAGGGATATCGCTCGCCCCATGCATGGGCCGAGAACCACTACCTGATGTCGTCGGGTCGAGATGTGACGGTGGCCGAGAACCTGCGGATGGAAGAGGCTTGGAACAGCGGCATTTCGGCGGCGTTCTATATCCCCGTGGGCGTGCAAACACTGAAACTGAATGCCGAGTATTACTACACTAATTTCATCAACCAGCTGGTGGTGGACTACGACAGTGATCCCTCGGAAATACGTATCGGCATGTTGGAAGGGCGGTCGTTTTCGCATACGGCCCAAGTGGACGGGTCGATAGACTTTGACGAGGAGTTGGAGCTGACGGCTGCATTCCGATACAACGACGTGCGCTGCACCTACGACGGGCAGCTGATGGAAAAACCGCTTACCTCGCGCTACAAAGGGCTGCTCACCGCGGCATGGAAGCCCTATATGGGTTTGTGGCAGCTGGATGTGACCTTGCAGCTGAACGGCGGCGGGCGGATGCCTAAGCCTTATTTGAAGGCTGACGGCACCCCTTCGTGGGACGAGCGGTTCCCGGCCTATCCACAGCTGAATGTGCAGGTGACGCGCCGATTCCGCCATGTGTCGGTATATGTGGGTGGTGAGAACCTGACCAATTATAAACAGCCATTGCCGGTAATCAACGCCTCCGAGCCGTGGAGCAACACGTTTGAACCCACTATGGTGTGGGGACCAGTGCACGGCATTATGGGCTATGCCGGAGTTAGAATGAATTTTTAAATACAACAACAAAAATAACAATAATAAAAGATATGAAATACATTGTAATGATTGTGGCCGCACTGATGCTGGCCTTTGCTCCTGCAAAAGGAATGAATAGCCAAACCTCCGATGCCGCAAAGGCAGACATGGGAATGGAGGTGAAAGGAAAGAAAGAAATAAGGGTGTTGGTTGTTACCACCACTCCGGAAATGCATTGCAAGAACTGCGAGAAGAAAATAAAGGAGAACATCCGCTTTGAGCCAGGCGTGCGCAACATTGAAACCAGTTTGGAACGCCAGCAGGTGACCATCACATACAACGCCGCCAAGACCGATGCCAAGAAACTGTGTGAGGCAATGGCCAAGATAGGCTACACCGCCAAGGTGGTGAGCGACCAACCGGAGGAACAAGCACAGAAGAATGACAAAAAAGCCCCGAAGAAATGAATATAGTAGACCATATCCGCGAAACGCGTGACGTGACACGCGACGAACTGGAGAGCATACTTACCACCAACGACAAGGAGAGTATAGAATATCTGCGCCGTGCCGCCCGTGCGGAGGCCGATGCCATATACGGCAATAAGATATTTATGAGGGGATTGGTGGAGCTGTCGAGCTACTGCAAGAATGACTGTCTGTATTGCGGACTGAGACGCAGCAACAAAGAGGCGGTCCGCTATCGCTTGACGGAAGAAGAGATATATGAGTGTTGCGAGACGGGACACAGTTTGGGGTTCCGCACCTTTGTGTTGCAAGGGGGTGAGGATGCCTGGTTTAACGATGAGCGGATGTGCCGGATAGTGGGAACCATAAGGGAGAGGTATCCCGACTGCGCCATCACACTGTCGTTGGGCGAGCGGAGCAGGGAGAGCTATCAGGCACTTTATGATGCTGGAGCCAACCGCTATCTGCTGCGCCATGAAACCGCCGATGCCGAACACTATGCACGGCTGCACCCGGCTGAGCTGTCGTGGCAGCACAGGATGGACTGCCTGCAGGCTTTGAAAGAGATAGGCTATCAGGTGGGCTGCGGTTTTATGGTGGGATCGCCATATCAAACCATCGACACGCTGTACCGCGACCTTCAGTTTATCCGCTCATTCCAACCCCAGATGGTGGGTATAGGACCTTTTGTGGCAACCCACAACACACCATTTGAGGGATTCCCCAACGGGAAAGTAGAGGCCACACTTAGACTGCTGGCGTTGATAAGGCTGCTGCACCCCCATGTGTTGCTGCCTGCCACCACGGCTTTGGGTACGCTGCATCCCAAAGGAAGGGAATTGGGTATACAGTTTGGTGCCAATGTGATAATGCCCAACCTCTCGCCTAGGGCGCACCGCAAAGACTATGCCATATACGACAACAAGATATGTACCGGCGAGGAGGCAGCGGAGTGCCGGGCCTGCACGGAACAGAGAATTCGTAAGATAGGATTTGAGAGTACCGTGGACCGCGGCGACTACAAGGAGTAGATGCGCCTATTAGCACAGAGCAGTTGGACGAATGGTGAGTTGATGTCATCATTCGTCCATAGCTAATGCAGGGAAACCTAATGACGCAAAATAGAACAACCTGTATGCTTTCGTGAAAGAGCACGGCGGCATACAGGTTGTTGTATGGATAGGGGTGAGGTTTAGTCTTCGGGGTTCCACTGCTTGAACCAGCGGACTTGGTCTTCGTAGCTCATGTTGAAGTAGCGCTTTTCTTTGTCTAGGGCGCGGATGGCAGCCATCTCGACATTGCTGAGTGCAAAGTCCATTACATCGATGTTCTCTTTGATATAATCTGGATTGGAGGCACCGGGAATGACAGAGAAGCCCTCTTGCATGTGCCAACGGATAATGACCTGTGCTGCACTTTTGCCATGCGCTTTGGCTATGCGGTTGATGACAGGATCGCGCAGGATTTCGCCCTTGCTGTCTCGTCCGCCAAGTGGAAACCAGCATTCCAGCTGAATTCCCTCTTCGGCACAACGTTGCTGCCAGTGGCGTCGTTGGGCATAGGGGTGTCATTCAATTTGCATGATTTGAGGCTTGATGCGGCAGTGCTTCACCAAGGAATCGAAAATGCTGTCGGACGCGTCAAAATTGGAGATGCCAATGGCGCGCACTTTTCCGCTTTTCATAACCTCTTCCAGTTCCTTCCATCCCTCCACATAGTCGCCCACGGGTTGGTGGAAATAGACAAGGTCGATATAGTCCAGTCCCAGACGAGAAAGCATACGGTCGATAGATGCGGTGGTTTTGCCCTTGCCGTACTCGTTTTGCCATAGTTTGCTGGTAATCCACACGCTGTCGCGTGGGATACCGCTGTCCTTTAAGGCACGTCCCAGTGAGCGTTCGTTACGATAGGCGTGGGCACAGTCGAAATGACGGTACCCTTGTGCCAAAGCAGTGCGGACGGAGTTGTAGGCTTCATCGCCCTCTTGAATCATGTACAATCCCAGACCCACCTGGGGCATACGGACGCCGTTGTTCAGCGTTAGATAGGGCTGTTCGCTGTGCTTTTCCAGCCCGAGAGAAGTTGTTTGTGCGTTCATGTTTATACTGTTTAGGATAATAATCGCTGCAATGATGATGCTGCGCAGTGTGCTGTAAATGTGATGCTTGTTCATGATGTGTTTGTGTTTGATTACGATTGCAAAATTACACTGTTTCTGCTAAACCGCTGTTGTCCAGAATACATGACTATTTGCACATATTGCTTCTTTTTATTGGATACACAAAACAAGATGCGCTACACGTAAACCTTAATTGTTGGGTTTACTGTGTAGCGCGTTTTCTGTTTGGTTTCTCGAAATAGGCCACAGGTGTGGTCAGGGATAGGCCAAGCGACAGAATGTAGGTCTATTTCTTTGCTTTCACGGACTTGTACTCTTTGTTGAGGCCTTCGATGATTTCGTTGGTGATGTCCATTGCAGGGTTCATGTAAAGAGTGGGGCTGTCGTTGAAGGTTTTGCGCATGATGATATCAAATTGCTGGTTGTCGGCGTTGTATTCGCGAACAAAAGCGAAGATACGGTTGAGCAACTCGATATTGGAGTCCATCTGTTTTTGCATCACCTTGGCGGTGAGTTCGGCTTCGAGAGTGGAGAGTTTCTTGGCACGCTCGTTCAGCTCGGCCTCTGTGGCCTGCTGCTGGCTCAGGGTCATGTTTTCGCCGGTCTTAAGATAGTTCTGGTAGTCGGCGTTGAACTTATCCATCTGTTGTTGATAGCTCTTCTCTTGTGCTTCCTTATATCGGTTGAGCTCCTCTTGAAGGTCGATGGCATATTGGTATTTGGCCAACAGGCTGTCGCTGTCAACACAAGCCACTTTGAGTACTCCGTCTTCGGGAATGACAGGCATAGAGGCTTCGGGGTTGAACTTGCTGGGCGAGCCCATGCCGGTGAAGTGGAGGATGTAGAGCACAACGAGTCCGATGAGCAGCACGATATTGCATGCCAGGATGGCAGTGTGCACTCCCTTTTTGTGGCAGGAGGTATCGTTGCAGTTGTCGTTTGTAGGAGTAGCGGGAGAGGACGGAGCCGCTGGTTGGGGAGTAGGTTCGGGATTGGCGGGACGCTGCTCCTGGGGGTCTTTCATTTGGATTGTGTCGATGCTGTTGTCGTCGACGGGCTTGTTCAAGTCTTGATTAATTTCCATTGATTGTGTATGTTAATTGTTATTATTCTTGGGGTTCGCCGAGGGTGTCGATGGCTCGCTGCACGCGGGCTATGGTTTCCTCTTTGCCGATAGTCATTACGAGGGTGAGCATGTCGGGTCCGACTGTTGTTCCTACCACGGCAAGACGCAGGGAGTTCATAATCTGTCCCATGTTGAGCTCGTTGCCTTTAATATAGTCCTCGAGCAGAGCCTGATGGATGGCATCGTATTCGAACGGGACGGTGTTGAGTATCTCTATCACTTTGGTCATGTGCGTGGTCATGCCGGGTTTCCAACGTTTGGCTACCGCCTTTGGGTCATATTGGGTGGGAGCGACAAAGAAATAGTGTGTTTGATCCCAAAGCTCGGAGGGGAAGGAAATGCGCTCCTTCATCATGCCGCACACCTTGATGACATATTGATAGTTGAAAGTTGATAGTTGGAAGTTGTTTGACTCGGTGTCTGCAACCTTAATGCCGTGCTCTTCAAGTTGGGGGAGGAACATTTGGGCGATACGCTCATCTGAGCATTTCTGTATATATTCGTGGTTAAACCATTTGGCTTTCTCAATGTTGAATTTGGCACCGCTTTTGCTGATATGCTCGATACTGAATTGTTGAATGAGCTCGTCCATCGAGAGGATTTCTTGGTCGTTGCCGGGATTCCAGCCGAGGAGTGCAAGCATGTTGACCACCGCCTCGGGCAGATAGCCGCGTTCGCGGTAACCGCTGCTGAGCTCGCCGGTTTCGGGGTTGTGCCAGTCGAGAGGGAACACAGGGAAACCCAGACGGTCGCCATCTCGTTTGCTCAGTTTGCCGTTGCCGTCGGGTTTGAGCAAGAGGGGCAGGTGTGCGAACTGGGGCATAGTGTCCTCCCAACCGAAGGCACGATAGAGCATCACGTGTAAGGGGGCGGAGGGGAGCCATTCCTCACCGCGGATGACGTGGGAGATTTCCATCGTGTGGTCGTCGACGATGTTGGCCAGATGATAGGTGGGCATTCCGTCCGATTTGAAAAGCACCTTGTCGTCGAGGAGGTTACTGTTCATGGTAACGTCGCCGCGGATAAGGTCGTGCACGGTAATGTCGATATTGTTGGGGAACTTGAAGCGTACCACGTATGGCTCACCGCTGTCGATGCGCCGCTGCACTTCGTCGGCGGGGAGGGAAAGGCTGTTCTCCATCGAGCCGCGGGTATTGCAGTCGTATTGGAAAGTCTTTTTCTGAGCCTCGTATTCCTTGCGCTTGGCATCGAGGGCTTCGGGTTTATCGAAAGCATAGTATGCCCAGCCGTCACGAATCAGTTGTTCGGCATACTGGCGATACATGGGTTTGCGGTCGCTCTGGCGATAGGGGCCGTAGTTGCCGCCGATATGGACACCTTCGTCGAATTTGATGCCGAGCCAGTCGAGGGCTTCGATAATATAGTCTTCGGCACCGGGAACAAAGCGTGTTTGGTCGGTGTCCTCTATTCTCAGAATCATGTCGCCACCGTTCTGGCGGGCGAACAGATAGTTATACAGAGCCGTGCGGACTCCGCCGATGTGGAGAGGGCCGGTGGGGCTGGGAGCGAAACGTACGCGTACTTTTCTCATTAGTAATGCGGTTAAAAAGGTTATATTGTATTGTTAATGTTTTACTTTCAATTTGCTGAAACGTGTTCTTCGAAGCAGGTAGTAGTCCACGAGCAGGAGGCCGCTATAGATGCACGATACCTGTTGCTGGCTTTGCCTGCGGAGTCGCTTTACCTTGAGGCGAGGCATCCATTTATAGAATGACTGATGTGCATCGGTGACGGCCTTGAACTCTTTCGGCTTGCGTTCTAGCAGAAACTTGAATGCAGCCACATAGTCCAGCACCACACGGCATCCGAGCACCCAAAGCAGTCGCCGTTTGGGCAGATTCTTGTAGAGCAAGGCCATATTGTTTCGGAAGTTGAGATAGGTTTTGCGGGGGTTGGACTTGGGCAGAGTGCCGCCGCCTACATGATATATCACCGACTCGGGGCAGTACTCCACGCGGTAGCCTGCATTCTTGGCGCGCCAGCAAAAGTCTATCTCCTCCATGTGGGCGAAGAAGTCGCTGTCGAGACCGCCCAGCTCACGCCAAACGTTGGCACGAACAAACATAGCGGCCCCCGAGGCCCAGAATATCTCGCATGCGTCGTCGTATTGGCCGTGGTCTTTCTCCAAAGTGGTGAAAAGGCGTCCGCGGCAGAAGGGATAGCCGTATTTGTCGATAAATCCGCCTGCACCGCCCGCATACTCGAAGGTGTCGCGTTGGTCGTACATCAGCAGTTTGGGCTGGCAGATAGCGGTGTCGGGGTTGCGTTCCATTTGGGCGATGACTGGGGCAATCCAGTTGGGAGTAACCTCCACATCGTCGTTCAGAAGCACAAAGTATTGGGCATCGATTTGGGCAAGTGCCCGGTTGTAGCCTTCGGCAAAGCCGTAATTGCGGTCGAAGGTGATGACACGCAGTTGGGGATAGTTCTGTTGCAGAAAGTCGAGCGAGTCGTCGGTTGAGCCGTTGTCTGCAATGATGACTTCGGCATCGGGGCCTATGTTGGCAGTCACCGATGGCAGAAACCGTTCAAGCATGTGCTTTCCGTTCCAGTTCAGTATCACTACGGCAGTTGTCATATCTTATTACTATCGTTTAGTTTAATGTTTGTTTGTTATGTCGCTATCGAGTGCTTGGTGCAGAGGCATATCGTCGGGGCGGTGCCGTTTCCAGCGGTTGTGGCTCCACAGCCAATATTGCGGGGCGGAGTCGATGGTGGCCTTGAGACGTTGCACATATAGTGCGGTGACCGTGTAGAGAGGAGTGTCGTTCGGGGTGTCGCACAGTTTGGAAAAGGTCACCTCGTAGTATCCGCGGCGCACTTTCTTCACTTCGTAGTATAGCACGGGCATATTGTATTTACGTGCAAAATGCTCGGCACCGAACAGGAATGGGGTTTCCTGGTTCATAAAGGTGGTCCAGTAGGATTTGTGCTCGTTGCTGGGCGACTGGTCGGAGAGCATCATGTAGGCCACAGGCACTTGGTGCTGGTGGTAGTAGGTCATTGTTTCGCGCACATCGGTCTGGTCCACAATCTCGGTGCCATAGCGGCTGCGCCGACGGGTGACATAGGTGGCCAGAGCTTTGTCGTTGAGCGGTTTGCCTACACCCACTCCATGATGCAGCAGTTGGAAGTTGAGCGATGTAATCATGTACTCCCAATTGTTGTAGTGGGCGGACATCAGCACCACGCTTTGCCCTTTGTTATAATAGCTGTTGACCAACTCACGGTTGACGATACGGTAGTGCTTCATTATCCATTTGGGCGAGGCGTAGAGGTTAACTATGGCCTCTATAAGTAGGTCGCTCATGTGGCGGTAGTAGGCACGCTCCAGTTTCACCAATTCGGTATCGCCCATGTGGGGATAGGAGTTTGTGAGGTTGCGGCGGGTCACCTTACGGCGATAGCGCACCACGTAGTAGGCTATGAAATATAGTATGTCGGCTAATAAATACATTGTTACATGCCACGCTCAAACTGATGTCCTACATCGCCCAGGACTTCCTCCTCCAGCTGGTTGCGGCACAGCATGCGCTCCCATCCGGGTGTACGCAGTTCACCGCGAGCATTGGAGTTGAGCAATTTGTAGTAGCCGCTGCGATGCTCGTCCCAGAAGAGGAACACGCGGTTGGGGAAGTCGTTCTCCATACGGTTGTAGCGCCAAATGATATAGGGCAGGTAGTGAACATGTCCCTGTCCGTTGTCGTCGCGCTGGTTGTAGCGTTCGGAAGTGCGGTCGGTGTTGCTGCTCACTTTGGGCTGGGCCACAAATCCCTTCACGCCCACAAAGTTCTTTTCGTCGCGCACATAGTCGGGAGGACCGTATTGCAGATAGATACGTCCGCGGTCAGTGAGAAATCCGGGAGTTTTGGGATAGCTGAAGTTCTCGTCCACATATTTCAGTTTCTCGTAGTACTTGTTCCACTCGTTCTCCGGCTCCATAGCGTTGCGGGTAATCCAGAAGCGGTAGAAATAGGTCTGTTTAGCAGCAAGGTCGGTTTGGGGCAGCAGCTCCTCGGCAACACTGATTTCCTGAGGCGAAGAGATGGGGTATAGAGCCCGGATGTAATAGTTGAGTTTCTGCTCGTCGGTGATGAGCGCCGCAAACGACACAGCGACCATATCCTCGGTCAGCTGTTCCTCTACCACATCGGGATTGGAACGCTGGAAGAATACCTCCTTGCGGAAGAAGGGGTCGTTAGAGTTGTTGAGTGCCTCGACCACAAGCTTGTAATTGCCCGAGGGCAGATTGGAAACGTCCACACTGCTCACAATGGGCTGAAGCTGTTTGTTGGGGGTGTAGCTGCGTTGCTGGTAGGTTCCGCTGATGATGCGGCCGTTCTCGCTCTGCTCTATATGGATGGCCACGTGGTAGGGCTTGTCACCCACTTCTTTCTCCACATTGTAGAGCTCCATGTAGGGGTATAGCACCGACACCTCGGTGGGAACAAAGTCATTGATATAGGGCATCATTTCATACCCGTTGCGGGTCATGTTGTTGACTTGGTCGGTAGGGGTGACCGATGCCATGAGCTGCACGTTGGAGGCTGCTGTGCGGCCCGCCACGTAATAGACATAGAGCTTCTCTTTCAGCACAAAGGGTTTGTCGCTCGAGGCTTTGTCCTTCATGGAAATTTCGAGGTCGTAGATGCCGTTTTTCAGGGCAAAGCGATGGAGGTCGAAAAAGGTGAAGTCGTCCATTTCGGGCGAGGCGGTAAAGGGACTCTTGAGGTCGTATTTCTTCAAGTACTCCACCGTATCGTTTTTGCGCACAACCAGCGTTACCTCCACGGTTGCGCGGTAGCCGTTGTCGCTCTCCTTCAGAAGGTTCAGCGACCGTGCGTCGAAGTCAAGATAAGTCTCCACATAGGGGAGGTTTTCGTCTGGGAGATAGAATACCGAATAGCCAAAAAGTGCGGATAGGTGTTTCTCGGCTCCCAACGTAGTGCCGGCAATCAAAAGGGCGGCAACCAAAAGGATATATTTTTTCATGGCAATGTGTATTTTCCTGTTCAATCTAATGTTTAACGACAAAGTCAATCAAATATTGTATATACTAAAAAAATATTATTTAATGAATGAGTTTTCGATTGACTGCATGTTTAAAGGGTTCTTATGTCGGTTGTGTGTAGGTTCTCCCTGCGCTCGCTATTGCAACGGTATTTCAACGCTACTTCAACGGTAATTCGACGTTTTTAGAGCGTTGAAATACCGTTTATGTATTGAAAAACAAGCGGAAATAAAGCGGACCTACATAGGACTTATAGCGAACCTACAGCGAACCTATAGCGAACCTTCTGTGGAGGATGGGGGAGGGAGGAAGTATGTGGAATAGATATTTCCAAGCGGACGAAAGGCTGGAGGTGGGTTGTTGTGAGGGCTAAGCTTGTTGGATGCTGGGGGCGGAATACAACTTTTTTTTGTTGAGTGTGTGATTATGTCAGGAAAAATATGTATATTTGCAGTGTATGAAAACATTGGTTTTTGCAACGAATAATAAGCATAAGATACGTGAAGTCAGTGAAATGCTTGATGGGGTGGTGGAGGTGAAAAGCCTTGCCGATGTGGGCTTGTCGGGCGATATACCCGAAACTTCCGATACGCTGCAGGGAAATGCACTGCAGAAGGCCCAGTGGGTGTGGGAGCGAGTGGGGATGGACTGTTTTGCCGACGACACGGGTCTTGAGGTGGACGCCCTGGGTGGTGCTCCGGGAGTGTACAGCGCACGTTATGCCGGCGAGCATTGCTCGTTCGACGACAATATTGACAAGCTTCTGGCCGCCCTGGACGGGAAGACGAACCGGAAAGCGGATTTCCGCACGGTGATTTGCTTGATGGAACAGGGGGTTCCCCGATATTTTGAGGGGAGGGTGGACGGTGTGATACTGACCGAGCGTTACGGCAGCGAGGGATTCGGGTACGACCCTGTGTTCATGCCCGACCGTTTTGCTGTGAGTTTCGCCGAGATGCCGCTGGATGTTAAAAACCAGATCAGCCATCGTGGCCGCGCGGTGAAGCTTTTGGTCGACTATTTGAAAACACTCGATATGTAATGGATTATATTCAAGTATTTGCTGAGAGAATTTCTCAAACCATGTCGATGAGCGATGCTTATATCCTCATTTTGTCGGCTCGTGAGCAACGCAAGGAGGTGCCTATTCTGATAGGCGAGGCCGAGGCTCAGGCCATCCTGCTGGCTGTGGAGGGCCGCAGCGCCCGCAGGCCATTGACGCACAATTTGCTCAGTTCCATTCTCGACGAGTATATGCTGAACCTCAAACGGGTCACTATCGACCGCTTTGACGAAGGCATTTTCTATTCCAGCATGTATCTCTACGACGGGTTTTCGGAGAAGTGTTTTGATTGCCGCACCAGCGATGCGGTGGTGATGTCGTTGTTGCAAGGATGCGGTATTTATATGAATAGCAATGTGTTTGAGGAGACCTCGATGGAACAGGGGGCATTGGAAGGAAACTTGCCGGGAAACCACCACCCCGTCACTCATCCGGCCGACACTTTGGCGGTGCTCGAGGAGATGTTGCGCGAGTGTGAAGAGAATGAGGACTATGAGCAGGCCGCCGAGATTCTGAAACGCATAGAGCAAATAAAAAACAGCCTTTGACGGCAAGCATTGATACTGATTTATCCAAATTGATAACCTTTTGATATGACGATTATAGAACAGATAGACGAGAGTTGTGCCTTTATCCGTTCACTCATTAGTGACGATGTGCCCGAGGTGGGCGTTATTTTGGGCAGCGGTCTTGGCCCTTTGGCCGATGCGATAGAGGATAAGGTTGTTGTGCCTTATGTTGAGATACCCCATTTTGCCCACTCCACAGTGGTGGGTCACGACGGCAACCTGATTATTGGCATATTGGGCGGCAAGCGTGTTATGGCTATGCAGGGACGCTTCCACTATTATGAAGGCTATTCCATGCAGGTGGTGACGTTCCCGGTGCGCGTGATGGCGCGGCTTGGCATCAAGGTGCTTCTTATCAGCAATGCCGCCGGGACCATGAATCCTGCTTTCAATGTGGGCGATTTGATGGTGATTACCGACCATATCAATATGATGCCCAATCCGCTGATTGGACCCAACGAGGATTTGCTGGGTCCCCGCTTTCCGGATATGACCACCACTTACAGCCCCCGACTGCGCGATATTGCAATACAGGCCGCTGACAATGTGGGCGATTTCCTGCGGATGGGTGTGTACGTGGGCGTTACGGGTCCCTCGTACGAGACTCCGGCCGAGTATCGGATGTATCACATCATGGGAGGCGATGCAGTGGGTATGTCCACTGTGCCCGAGGCTATTGTTGCGCGACATAGCGGAATGGAGGTTTTCGGCATGAGCGTTATCACCAACCAGGCCAACGCGTTGAGCGAGGATAATCTCAACGACGGCGACGATGTGGTGCGTGCTGCCAATTCCGCGGCTCAGCGAATGTCGGTACTTTTTGCCGAAATGATTGCAATGCTTTAGATGCTTTGCCGGGTTGGAGTTACGGCTCCGGCGTTGAATTTGTATTACTAAAAACAACTATTAGAACTGAATTGATAAAAGCTGCATTTTTCGATATAGACGGCACACTGCTGAGTTTTACCACACATGCTGTATCGGAGGGCACCGTACGTGCCTTCGACGCGTTGCACCGCAAGGGAATACGCACTTTCATCTCCTCGGGTCGCCCGATGGTTCTGATTCCGGAAATGCCGGTCAGTTTTGACGGATATGTCACCATGAACGGGGGCTATTGTTTTGTGGGCGATAAGGTGCTTCTGAGCAACCCTATCCCACAGGAGGAGACGGACCGCTGGCTGGATTATGCCCGCGACAATCATTTGTGTACTATGATTTTCACAGAACACGAGATGTTTGTGAACACACTTTCGGATCCTGTGGCTATAGCGATACGCAACCAGTTGGAGTTCCAGATGCCCCCACTGCTTGATATCAACGAGATGAAGGGGCGCAAAACCTATCAGATTATTGCTATCATGCCTGCCGAGGCCGACGCGCGGGTGCTGGAGATGTTGCCCCACTGCCGCCTGCCCCGATGGCATCCCGGATTCAGCGACTTGGTGAATGCCTCGAACAGCAAGGCTTCGGGCATAGAGTGTATGATTCGCCATTTCGGCATTGCGCGGGAAGAGTGTATCGGTTTCGGCGATGGAGGGAACGACATAGAGATGCTTGATTATTGTGGCATCGGTGTGGCCATGGGCAACGCCGCCGACGAGGTGAAACGGCATGCCGATTTTGTCACCACCTCGGTGGATGAAGAGGGCATAGAGTACGCGCTGAAGTCCCTTCAGATTATCTGACCATCTGTCAGCACCTCTGTGTCTTGGGCTCAGCTCTCTTCGCTGTAGTACACTTTATAGTATTTGCCTTTCTCGTCCTCGCCCTGTTCTATCAGTTCGCGGTTGCCATGCACATAGATATGGAAATTCTTGTCGAGTTTTATCACGCTCTTGTAGGCACGTGACTGTTTCTTTACGGCACTCTCGTTGATGTCGTAGCTCTCGGGCATCAGCACATCGTTTTCTTGTTGGTATTGCTCACGGTATTCCTTGAAGCTGTCAATCACTTCCGGCTGGGCTATCACCTCTTCTGTAAATGACTGTAGGTCGAAGTTGTCGTTCTGTTTGAAGTAGTTGCTGCAACGGTTCAGCATGTCGGCTTGGTCGGCTTTGCTCACCCCTTCAAACTGCTGGGGAAGCTCGTCGGTGATGAATTTCTTGTAGGCACTCATCTCGGTGTGGGTGTTGAAATAGCCGTCCTCGCGTTGGCGTATGCGGAGAAATGTGTCTTTCCAATAGAGGGCGTCGGTGGTGCGGTTGGTGGCATCCACCACACTCACTATGTATCCCTTTTCGGCTTCGGTGTTGAAGATGAGGGCACCTTTGTCAAGTTTGTCGGGGTTTATGCCTTTGTCCGCTTCCAAATGGTATTCGGCGTGGGCGCTGGGGTCATTGTCGGCGGTGCTCCATTGCTCTTCTCCGTGAACCACTTTCAGGAAGGTCTCCTTGTTCTCTGACTTGAATATGCCCACAGCGTCCATGGTTTCTCCATTCAACATGCATTGTGCGAAATAGACCACGAACAGGTCACCGCCTTTGATGTTGGCATGAGTCGACGCATCGTACAGATGTTTAGCCATTCTTTGCGATTCCTCTATGAGACATTCCGGGTCGGCAAAGATATTGGCGCAGCAATCGTATATCGTGTTCATTTCCACGTTCTCGTCGTCATACAGGTGGTAGTATTCTTCCGCTTTGAATGGCGAGAGGCAGTATTTTATCAGTATGTCCTGCAGCTGTTCGTTTAGGGGGATGGGTTGGGAGGAGAGCACATAACCTTCCTCTGTGGCTTTGTTGCCCACGCGGTGAAGGGCAACGGTTTGGATGGAAGAGGCTTCGAATACGGGCATGAAAGCTGTTTTATTTCGGATTGTTAATATACGGCCACACAACCGCTACGCTCACTTGCGTGGCGTGGTGCAGTTTTTGTGTGTCAACGGTATGTTGTCAGTTGCCATATTTTGTGATGCGGAACACCCACGCCCCCTTGTTCTTGTTGTAGTCTTCCAGGGTGAGGTTGTTCAGCCTGATGTAGAGGCTTCCGGCAAAATAGAAATGGCTGATATGTTTGTCGCAGCCCAACAGGGTGACCTGTGAAAGGATGCTGGGTTTGGGCATGTTTTTCAGGACCAGTGTCTTGCTGTTGATGTGTGTGGCGATAGCATAGAGGTTTCCATTGTTTCGGGTGTAGAATACGGTGCTGTCGCTTTCGCACATTTTTTTGTATGGGCGTGAACCATATATGGCTTCGCCGTTCGTTTTTAGCCAGTTGCCCAGGTCAATGAGGCGCTCTTGCTGCAGCATGGGGATGGTGCCGTCGGCATCGGGACCCACATTCAGGGTCATGCCGCCGCCGGCAGCCACGAGTTTCACGAAATGACGTATCAGCGAGTCGCTTGTCAGATAGTTACTCAGAGGCTCATTTCTGTTCAGCCCGAACGAGCGTCCTATGCCGCGGCATTCGGCCCAGGGGCGGACGGTGTCGGAGATGGCTCCCTTGTATTCGGGGGTCTTGAATCCGTGCTGTGTGCCTTCGCCCCAGCGGTCGTTCACTATGGCTTCCGGTCCCACGGTGTTGTAATACCATGAGATTAGTTCTTTGGCGTGAAACTGTTCGGCAGTGTTCTGCCATTCGCCGTCGGCAAATATGAGGCTGGGTTTATATTTGGTTACCAACTCTTTGAATTGCGGAGTCATGTACCTGTCCACATATTCGCCAATGGCGCTGTCGGGGTCGTGCATCCATATATGCAGGCTGTTGGTCCATTCGGTGAGCGAGTAGTAAAAGCCCATCTTCAGACCGGCATTGCGAACCGATGTGGTCAGTTTCCCCACAATGTCCTGATGGGGGCCGGTCACCATGCTGTTCCAGTTGGGCTGGTAGCGGCTGGGCCACAGGCAGTATCCGTCGTGGTGTTTGGTCACCAGCACCACGTATTTTGCTCCCGATTGGGCAAAGAGCTCTGCCCATTGGTCAGGATTCCAGTGTTGAGCAAACCAAGTCTGGGCATAAAGAGTATAGAGGTCGGTGAGTCTGGGTTTCTGCTTTACGGCGTCGCTGTTGCTCAGTCGTCCGCTCCACTGGTCTCCCAGCAGGTAGCCCCAACGTTTATTGAAGTCGAGCATCTCTGTCGAGCGGATGCTGTCGCCCAGCATCAACCCTCTGTAGAACCATTCGGCATATCCGTCGGCGGCCGAGTAGGCGGGAACGGAATAGAGCCCCCAGTGTACAAATATACCCAATTTGGCATTCTGAAACCATTGGGGATAGCCTCTTTGGTTCAGTGACTCCCAGGTGGGCTGCACTTCTTGTGCCTGCATGGGTGCGGAAAACCACATGCCGAGCAGTAGAAGGACAGCAATATATTTACATTTCTTCATAAGTGTAACATTTTCAGTGTGTAATAGTATTGGTGTGGATACATTACACGTTGCAAAGTTACTAAAAAAAGCTGATATATTTGCCCGTTAATAATTGATTAACACATTTGCTGTCCTGCCCACTTGGGAGGTGTTTTGTTCTTGGTGTCTGCTGTATGGTGTCAGGGATTGCTGTTCGGCCGACGCAGCACACTATGCTTCACAATTGTATGGGCCTTCTTATATAGCTGTCGTGCATCGATGCGGGCACAATTGCTTTCAGTGTGTCCACCACACTCTGCACCAGCCTTTGGCGTACTTCATGGTTTCGTATATACATCGACACTTTGCGATAGCTGATATAGTCTCCTTCTATCGGTCTCACCTGTTTCCGTTGCGCGTCGTTCAGGAATGGGAGGTGCATTTCGGGTATGATGGTGTATCCTCCAATGTGGTCCACTATCTGTATCAGGGTAGTAATGCTTCCGGCTTCATATATTTGGCGTCCGGTTTTCTGTCCCTTGCAGAAACTGAAAGCGCTGTCGCGGAAGCATTGGGCTTCTTTCATCACCCACATGTTCTCCGAGGCAAGGTCCTTCGGACTGAAACTGTTCTTGTTGTGTCGGTAGTTTTCAGCCAGGTAGATGTAGAATGGTTCAGTGTAGAGGGGTATCTGGAATATCCCGTCGGGTGCATCGCCTGTTATGGCAATGCCAATATCGGCCATATTCTTCTGCAATTCACCGAACATTGGTTCCGATTTCACCTCCTCTATTGTCAAATCCATTGTGGAAAACTGGTTTGTGTACAGCTCAATGAACTTGGGCACTATATACGGTGCAATGGTGGGGCCTATCCGCAACCGCAAACTTCCTGTCAGCCGTTCGCGTTCTTCCGCCACCACCTCTTTCAGCCGGTGTGCCTCGCTCACAGCCCGTTGGGCTTGCCGTATTATTTTCTGTCCCACTTCGGTGGGGTGGACGGCCTTGTTCGTTCGGTCGAATATCCGAATGTCCAGCTCTTCCTCTAATTTGCTCAGCATGGCCGATAGGGTTGGTTGGGTTACCCCGCAGGCCTCGGCTGCCTGTTGGAAGTGGCGGTATTTGTCTACCGCCACTACATACTCCATTTGTTGCAGAGTCATCGCTTCACCTTTATTACTCTTCCGAGAAGTCTTCTTTGCCTACTCCGCAAAGAGGGCAAACAAAAACGTCGGGCACTTCCTGCCACGTGGTTCCAGGTGCTATGCCCGCTTCGGGCACTCCAACTGCGGGGTCATACTCCCAGCCGCAGATGTCACATTTGTATTTCTTCATTTTTTTGTGTGTTTGAGGTTTATTAGTTTGTTTTTGATTCTTCTCTATAGTTGTGTTCTCTTCTCTGGTGCTATTTTTTCACTTTCAATATGTTTTTAATGGCATCCTCAAGGTCTGTTTTGCTCATTGCCCCCAGCAGCATTTGTGGGTGTCCGGTCGTGGGGCAGAACATCAAGCTCGGGATGCTCCTTATGCCGAAGGCGGATGCCATCTCCTCTTCTTCGCCTGTGTCAATTTTATATATATCTATCTTTCCGGCATACTCGTCCGATAGTTCCTCCAGCACAGGTGCCAGCATCTGGCAAGGACCACACCATGTGGCATAGAAATCCACTATCGCGGGTCTCTCTCCCCGAAAATGCCATTCTTTCGGGCTTTTCTCAAAATCCCAAATCCTTTTCAGGAATTCTTCTTTGTTCAAATGTATTGTTGCCATTTTTTTCCTTTTAATTGTGTATGTATTAGTTTTCTGCACATCTGTCATTGTGCTTTAACCTGCTGCAAAGATACAAATGTTTTTCAATAGACACATCGATTTTCTGTCAATTTGTTAATAGATGCCGTCTATTGTATCCCCGCGTTCCTCTTTATGAATTTGATTATCATTCATTCCACAATTATTGATAGATAGATTCTTTTAACCTATTCATTTTGCCTATTTTGTTATTGGGGCACAGGGCATTTCCCGGTTTGTGTCGCTGTCCGTTAATCTATACTCCGTTTCTCATTCTTTTCCGCAACAGGTTTTGTATTCTTTGTCAACTGATACATTCATGCACTTCTAGCTGCTCATAGTTGCGTTGGCCTGACACCAGTCAAACTATCTTCATTGTATATTAGATTTAATTCTTGTTGTTTGCTAATTTTTTTGTATTTTTGCAACTTCAATTTTAAGGTATGAACACCAATTTAGACAAGATTATAGTTGTGGGTGACAGGGTTTTAATCAAACCCTCCGACACCGTCGACCGCACACGCAGCGGTCTCTATCTCCCGGCAGGCTACCAAGACAAAGAAAAAGTGCAGTCGGGCTATATCCTCAAATGCGGCCCGGGCTATCCTTTGCCCTCCATGGACGATGGCGATTCCTGGAAACCTTCCGACAACGGCCCCCGTTACCTGCCTCTGCAGGTCCAGCCCGGCGACCTTGCCCTTTTCCTTCAGCGCAGCGCCATCGAAATACGCTACAATAATGAGAAATTCTTCATCGTCCCCCAAAACGATATCCTTTTGGTAGAGCGCGATGACTTCTAACCCTCATCTTAATACTTCATCCATTCAATCATTCATTTCTTACATCATTCACCGATATGACCAACAACGAAATACGCAGCAAATTCCTTGAATTTTTCGAGAGCAAGAATCACCACATCGTTCCCAGTGCACCCATGGTGGTGAAAAACGACCCCACGTTGATGTTTACCAATGCGGGCATGAATCAGTTTAAAGACATCTTTCTTGGCAATGCCGAGGCAACCTATCCCCGCGTGAGCGACGCCCAAAAGTGCCTTCGCGTCAGCGGCAAACACAACGACCTCGAAGAGGTGGGCCACGACACCTACCACCACACCATGTTCGAGATGCTTGGCAACTGGTCGTTCGGCGACTATTTCAAGCGCGAAGCCATCGCCTACGCTTGGGAGTTCCTCACCGAGGTAATGCACATCGATAAGAACAACCTCTATGTCACTGTTTTCGGTGGTGATGAGAAAGACGGTCTACCCATGGACTCCGAAGCCTACAACTTCTGGAAGGAACACGTGGACGAAAGCCGCATTCTCAAAGGCTCCAAGAAGGACAATTTCTGGGAGATGGGCGACCAAGGCCCCTGCGGTCCCTGCAGTGAGATACACATCGATATCCGCAATGAAGCCGACAAAAAACTCATTCCCGGCTCCGAGTTGGTAAATAAGGACAATCCCTTGGTTATCGAGATATGGAACCTCGTGTTCATGCAGTTCAACCGTTTGGCTAACGGCACTCTCGAACCCCTCAAGTCCAAACATATAGACACCGGTATGGGTTTCGAGCGCCTCTGCATGGTGATGCAGGGCAAGCAGTCAAACTACGACACCGACATCTTCCAGCCACTCATTCAGGAGATTGCAGCCAAGGCTGGCATTGCCTATGGTCAGCGTGAGGATGCCGATGTGGCCATGCGCGTTATTGCCGACCACCTCCGTGCCGTGAGCTTCAGCATTGCCGACGGCCAACTGCCCAGCAACGCCAAGGCCGGCTACGTCATCCGCCGCATCCTGCGCCGTGCCGTTCGTTATGGTTATACCTTCCTCGGTTTCAAACAGCCGTTTATCAATGAGTTGGTCGACACTCTGGTGAGCCAGATGGGTAATCAGTATACCGAATTGAAGAAACAGCACGAGCTGATTCGGCGCATCATTCTCGAAGAGGAGCAATCGTTCCTCAAAACCCTTGCCAACGGCATCAGCCGCTTCGAGGACTATGTGGGTTCCCACGCTGGCAGCAAGACCATCGACGGCGCTTTCGCTTTCGAGCTGTTCGACACCTATGGTTTCCCCGTCGACCTCACTCAGCTCATGGCCTCCGAGAAAGGATGGAATGTGGATATGGAAGGTTTCCAAAAAGGTCTCGAACAACAGAAAGAGCGTTCGCGTGCCGCCGCACAGGTGGAGAACGACGACTGGGTGGAGCTGACCGATGTCTCAACCAGTGCACAGCAGGAGTTTGTGGGATATGACACCATGCAGTGCGAAGTGCATATTACCCGCTATCGCCACGTCAAGGTCAAAGACAAGGAGTTCTTCCAGTTGGTGTTCGACCGCACTCCTTTCTATGGCGAGAGCGGCGGACAGGTGGGCGACCAAGGCACCCTCACACACCCTGCTGGCGATGTGGTCACTGTGGTCAACACCAAGAAAGAGAATAATCTTATCATCCATATAGTCAACAAACTGCCCGAGCATCTGAATGACACCTACAACGCCGAGGTCGACAAATGCCGCCGATTTGCAATAGAGTGCAACCACTCTGCCACCCACTTGCTCCACAAAGCATTGCGTAGCGTTCTTGGCGAACATGTGGAACAGAAAGGTTCAAGTGTGGACGAACAACGCTTGCGTTTCGACTTTTCCCACTTTGCCAAACTCTCTCACGACGAGATACGCGAGGTGGAAAAACTGGTTAACATTGCCATCCGTCGCGCCTTGCCCCTCGAAGAGCACCGCGCCATGCCCATTGCCGAAGCCCGTAAACTGGGCGCAATGGCATTGTTTGGCGAGAAATACGGCGAGTTTGTCCGCGTTGTGATATTTGGCGACAGCGTGGAATTCTGCGGCGGTACCCACACCTCCAACACCGGCCACATCGGCTCGTTCCGCATAGTGAGCGAAGGCGCTGTGGCGGCAGGCATGCGCCGCATCGAGGCCGTGACCGGGGCAGCTGCCGAAAAGTTCAACGACGCTCTGCAGGACCAGCTCGACACCCTCCGCGAGATGTGCAAGAACCCCAAGGACATTGTGGCCGCAGTTCAACGTCTTCAGGACGAAAACGCTGCTTTGCGTTCTCAGATTGACCAGTTCCAAAAACAGCAAATCGAGGCTCTGCGCCGTTCGCTGGCCGAACAGTTGCAGCAGAACCCCGTCATAGTGCGTCGCACTTCCGACGACCTTGGACAGCTCAAGGACGCCATGCTTGCCCTCCGCACCCAGTTCCCCGACATGGCCATCGTTTTGGGAAGCACCTTCGGCGACAAGCCGTCGCTGCTGGTGGCTCTGGGACAAAACCGTGTGGATGCCGGCAAAAACGCAGGCACCATAGTCCGCACTGCCGGCAAGGAGATGCAGGGCGGCGGTGGTGGACAACCGGGTTATGCCACTGCCGGCGGTAAGAATATCGAAGGCTTGGACAAAGCCATAGCTGTGGCAGCCGAAATGATATAGTATTTTGGCATTCGTCGCCTATTTGATTGGCTCACGTTCCGTGGTTCACTACCCACGCAACGTAGCCATCAAGCCAATGCGATGCCGGTCCTTCCCCTTCATCCAACCAAGAAAATGAAAAGCTCCCCAATCCTACTTGGGGGGCTTTTTTTATGGCCTCAATTCAAACTACTCTTTTCCATTCGCATACTGTTCCAATTTCCTCGTTCGGTTCATATTTTTTCAATCAAGCGTTTCTGCCCAAGGTTGATAATAATAATCTTCTCTTTTATGCGGATATAGTCCAGCACCTCGGTTTTCCTACGTTTCATTTATGCAAAAAACGACTGCAACCATTCAGACTAGGGGTATTGTGGCAATTATCGATAAAATGAGGTAATTGTTATTCTTCACTTTATAAATATTATTTTGTCAGTTTGATTTTTCTTCGTATTTTTGCATTCGATTTCAACAGTGAAATCACGAAGCGTTATGCTCGTTCTGTGTATGGGAACGTAGGAAACTTCCATAAAAGTGCAGAATCTGTATAATGGCTTGCGCTGTTCAGCGTGGGCTTATTACATCTTCTCACTTTAAGGTATTCCTACGACCTCCATACAAGAAGAGTGTACGGCACCACGCTTCTTTTATATTTTATGCTCAACGGGGTGCGGAAGAGTAGTTGAAGTTGTGCCCGACACATAGTAGGGAAGAATAATGACATTTGGTCAATTAATTGCATTTATTATATGGGGATGGATATTTCATATGACATGGAAAATATCTAAGAAACGTAAAATTGGGTTGACCAAGGCGAGTTTCTTAGCACTCTTATTCACCCCAATAATTACATGTATTGTATCCCTTTGTACTAAAAAAATAGATGCTACAAAAGAAGGACCAACCTATAAGCAAAGGTTGTCTTATGAGAATACCACAGCTTTGTGTATTTCTATAATACTTTACTTTATTTTTGCATTATGGACTTTGTTGGTGGGTTTTTATACTATTGGGGATTCTTCGAAATTAGCTTGGTCTTTTTTTGGATTTTCATTTTTATATCTAATCAATGGCATTATTCTACATGATGAGAGAGAACAATTGATGGAAGCAAAACAAGATCTGACCAACAATAGTAGCCCAAAAGTACCAACTGATTTGCCAAACACAACTTATTCTTTTATGCCATTATTTATATTTGATTCAAATAAGCAAGAAAGAATTGAAGTAGACAATAATAATCTCACTAGAATTGCCTATTACCCTCGTAGGGTTGTAGTAGAACATAACAATGATGGCCAATACAGGGTAAGCGTTATAGATGCCGAAAATGATAAACTTGTACTGAGGCCAATTATAATGCACAAACTCAGATATTCAAGTATTGATGAATGTGAATCAATGATTTCAGATGATGATCAAGGAGAATACAAACTGAACGTGTTTTATAAAAATGGACAAGTGGACAAATGCGTCATTTGTAGAAAATCAAATAATATTATGTTTCACTATTGTAAAGAATAAAGATATGGCTGGTTTAGATGATGATTTAATGGATGAAATAATCACCCAAGTTAAAAAAGAAGTAGAAAAGAGAATAACTAATGAAAAAAGTGGACATGGTGTAGAATTAGTTTTCAACATAATTAACTATTGTGTTGATGGTGCAATGCTTTTTCTTAGTTTCTTGATGATGGATAGTTATGATGGAGCATATCCATTGATTTTCTGTCTAGGATTAATAATATGGTTAGGGTATAGACTGTTATCGTTCAAACGAAACAAGACTGTAGATGTCATCATGGGTCTTTTTCTGTTTGTGGCGGCTGTATACTTTTACATTTTGGCTATATTGGATGATTACGAAGAGATTGTAGGCAAAATCATGATTCCAACAGTGTATTTAGGGTATTTCTGTGCATGGGGAGCCATAAGGAGAAAAGACAAAGAAAATGATGTCAATGACAAATAGAAGGATAGTCCTTACTATTTCTGCCGTCCTTATTCTGGCTATCTGTGTTGCTGGAATATCCATGTACTCCCAGTCGAGATATAAGAGTGGTTATGATGATGGGAGAAACATTGGATATGACGAAGGTCGGAAAGATGGCTATTACAACGGGTTAAAGGGACTTACTGCTAAAGATAGGGCAGTTTGGGATTATGCAAATAGAGTTAAGTACTTATCACAAGGTGCTACTGAAGAAGATTTGGAAAGACTATATAGAAATTCCAAATTTAAAGAAGCCTTTGGTAATGACCCTAACTATGAAGAATTAAAGAAACTATCCCCTGAAGAAAGAGATAGCTACTATAATGCACATATAGATTCCATAACTGCATATCATGGAACTAATAAAAAAAGTACTTCAACAGAGTAATGTCCAGAGAGTCTATGTTACTGAAGAAGAATCTCTATACATAATGAAGATGCAATTTGAACAATAACTTTGGAGAAAAACATTCAATTGAGCAATAAATAAAAATGCTATATATGAAAAGGATAGAAGTAGTATGCGTTTTATTTATACATCTTTTTTTAAGTTGTACAAATGTGAATGAGCGTGACATTAAACTAATGCATCTTAATGGCAATGTAGTAAAGATTGAAACAGTTTCGCTTACTAATGTTCCCATAATGGAAATGTCCATGAATAACGACCCTGAACGTTGTATTGCTGCTGCGGAAGGGAATTATATATTGACTTTCAATCGTAGAGGTAACATAATAAGATACCAAGGCTTTGGAATTGATAACGAGGAATTATTTGATGTATCTCCAATACGTGGGAAAAAGATTATGGCACCAGTTTCTATCGGTAATATATCCATCAGTAATAATCCAGACTCAGCTCATTTTGAACAGAATGAGGATGGGGATTTAGTTGTTATAGAACTATTCAAGAATAACAAGTTATCAAATCGAATACATATCTCCTATGACCAGCTTCATCGACCAATAATGTTTGTGAACGACAAGTCATTTATTAGTGCTGATATTTTTCTTCAGACTGATACAAATTTATATAGATATCTAGATAATGACAAGTACGGCAACTGGACAAAGTTAGAGATTGAGTATAGGAGCAGCTTTTACCCTGAGCAAAATCATGTAGTATATAGTGTTCTACGTCAGATAACCTATAGAGGTGAACGAGAAAAAGAACCTCTGATAAAGCAATCTATAGTAAATGATTATATGGAAAAGAGAAATCAGTTTACTATACATGAACTAAATCCCATTTCATTGGGAATCGCTTCGATTAGCATTCCTAACTATATGGTTCCCTCTGATACAAAGAATTACCTGAGTCAAACTAATAGACATATCTCTTTGTTTGACAATGACCTATGTAGATATACATACAAAGATAAGAGTAAATATGCTTCATTCTCAATTCAATATACTCCCAATAAGGGAATTGGATTAGACGAAATGACAGATGAGGAACGTGTATTTAACAAAGAAGTAGACAATGAATTTAGGAAGCAATATGAAAATCCAGAAATACAGCAAGATCTAGCTTTGTTGATATGGTATCCTTACGATTTTGTCAATATCAATAACCATTGGGCACTCCGGCAACGTTATAACCGTTATGGGAATGGGGCTTGGGTACCTGTATATGTTGAGTCATATTTAATGGACACACCTGATGGTGGTGCTATAACGATAACAATGAGCTATCAAGTGACTCAAAGACAGTATTTTTACCAGGATTTTACCAACTCGGTTAGGTCATTACGTTTTCTCTAAGCATTTAGACTACGTCCATCATAATCATATTTGTTATTGTCATGGGAAATTTGACGTAACGTGAGCAAAGGCTATTTACAGCCACCATGAGGTATTTATGATATGGGTGATAGATTGTATGTAAATGCATTGTGGTCTGTCAAACGTAATGCCAATCGCCCTTTCGTGGTGACGTGCATAACATAATTAAAACGCCCTGAATGGCTCATTGCAAAGAACTTATGCAATTGGCAAATGCGGTTTTAAATTGCTGTGCAATTATAGGGTTATCTCCATTCTTGAATTTTTTTATGTTATTTCTTGCTTTTCTCGGAATTATTTGTACTTTTGCAGCGTCGAAGGAGATTCCCAGGGTGTCTTTAGGGCTATGGGTAGCACTTTGAACAAGACTGCCAGAGGTGGAATCAGTACTAAGTTGACCCGTTCTACCTGTGAAGGCGGTATTTTTTTTTGCCTACATACTGTTGATACAACCCCTCATCAGACGTTTCCAGTATCGTGTCCATTGCTGCCGACACTTCATCCGCCTCAGCACCAACTCGGTTGCTGCTTTCAACATTTGAGGTGGTATTGATAATAAATAATATGTATTATTATTATATTTCATCTTGAGACAATGTGTTATATCATTGGCCCTCCAGTTTAGGTGCTGTTTTTCTCCGGTTTCGCTACACTTTCAGTTTTATCTTGGCACATCTTGAATTGTTCTCCACCGCGTAGGTTAAGAGAAACTTAGAGTTAATGGACAAAAAGTAGGCTGAAATTGCTGTAGTATATATAACAATCAGAGCGTTGCGGCGTTCAAAGGTTATGAATAAAAAAAATGCGTTTTTTGTGGGAGCACAATTGTAAAGAAAAACGG
>Ga0247611_10000572_pt1 | contig 74297 bp, 50 predicted proteins | sample 177DNAGHGhighgp2_FD_192422 | JGI IMG/M metagenome (GOLD analysis project Ga0247611, IMG submission 192422) | Sheep rumen microbial communities from Palmerston North, Manawatu-Wanganui, New Zealand - 1770 DNA GHGhigh gp2 | ecosystem: Host-associated > Mammals > Digestive system > Stomach > Rumen...
GCGCTTACTCTTGTATTTCGGATTTTCGGCTACAAAGTTACGAATCCATTCCGAAATAGTGTGATTTGACAAGGGAATTATTTTCTCAATTCTTTTCCTTCCCATGTGTTGGTCACGATACAGGGAGTGGCATTACCTGATTTGGGTTGACTTCTTGTATTCTTGACTCCCTGACTACTTGGCTTCTTCCCCTCCCCCCTCGGGGGAGTTGGAGGGGGGGTACCTCACATGTTCACATAACCCCTCTACAGCCCCGATGGACAAAGGGGTTGAGGCGTGTGAGGTATAGTCTCGACACATCACACAGACTTCACATAGACCCCACAGGAAGCCAAGGAGCCAAGAAGTCAGGGAGTCAGGGAGACAAGGAGGTAAGAAGTCAGGGAAACGGCCTCACCCCCGACCCCTCTCCGAAGAGAGAGGGGGAACTTTAAAGAAAAACAAAATGCCTAAAAACAGCATCCGAGTAATTTTTTTCTGTAATTGTGACGTTGTTTCAGTAAATGTTTGTATCTTTGCATCGTAAATATCAGGAAACTGAAGATAAAACATATATTTATCAATAAATATCATTTTAATAAAACATAAACAATACTGAGATGGCTGACTTGTATGAATACTCCACACCAGAGCTTGTCCGATTGCTCGGAAGCCGGTTCAAGGAATACCGCATGCGCTGCAACCTCACCCAAAAGGAGGTGGCAGAACTGTCAGGAATAGGGCTGACCACCATCCATAAGTTTGAGAACGGTACGGCAGGCAACCTGTCGTTGTCAACGTTTATCTTGCTCCTGAAGGTGGTGGGACAGATCAACGCTCTGGATGATGTGCTGCCAGAGCTGCCCGAGTCGCCTTACCTCATCCGCAAGGAAGACAAGAAGGCACAAAGAATACGCCATTCAAAATGACGGAATTACAGGAGGCGAAATAAGATAAGGATATGATTAGGTCACTAAGAGTAATCCTCTGGGATGAGGAGATTGGCAGACTGGCTTGGGATGAACGCCGCAGGCTGTCGTACTTCACCTACAATCCGGAGTTTGTCAAGAAGGGATTGAACGTGTCTCCCCTTGTTGCTCCTGTTGATGGTGTCAGGGGATTGGCACCGGTCTGGGGCGAGGAAGCGAAGATCTATCAGAAACTTCCGGCCTTCGTTGCAGATTCTCTGCCCGATGCCTGGGGCAACCAACTGTTTGACTTGTGGCGGCAGCAGAACCATCTGGCAGGTGCAGACATCACACCCCTTGACAAGCTCTCATTCATCGGACGACGGGGCATGGGAGCTTTGGAGTTTATGCCAGAGACAACCAGGGAGCGAAGGGCGGAGAAAATAGACATGGAGTCTTTGGCAGAATTGGCCGAGCGCATCTTCACGGAAAGGGAGAATGCACGGATTCTGCCAGAGGAATCGATAACGATGCAATCGTTGCTGACCGTGGGTACTTCTGCTGGAGGCCGTCAGCCCAAGGCTATCATTGCCATCAACAAGGAGACGGGAGAGATAAGGAGCGGGCAGATAGCAGGACTGGGGGGCTACGAATACTATCTCCTGAAGTTCGGCAACTCGCAGTACAGTTCTGCCGAGTTGGAGATGACCTATTATGAACTGGCCACATCCGCAGGAATCAACATGATGCCGTCAGAACTGTATTCGGTAGAAGACAACAGGCATTTCATGACCAAGCGTTTTGACCGTGACGGTGAGAAAAAAGTGCATACACAGACACTGGCAGCCATCTTTCCCGATGCCGACAGCTATGAGCAGCTGATAACGGCATGCCGTAAGCTCCATCTGCCCGAAGGAGATTGCCAGGAAGTGTTCCGCAGGATGGTGTTCAACATACTGTCGAATAACACCGACGACCACAACAAGAACTTCTCGTTCATCATGCAAAGGGATGGCTCATGGCGACTTTCACCAGCCTACGACATGACCTATATCATCGACAATGGTGGCTATCTTCCCAACGAAGACCACTGCCTCTATGTCAGAGCCAAACTTCGTCATATAACTCGTGAAGATGTTATCCAGTTTGCCCGTGACAATGGCATACGCAGACCTGACGCTATCATCAAGGATGTCGTAGGAGCATTGAAACAGTTCCGCACGGTAGCGACAAAGAATGGTGTTTCTGAGCAATGGATCGGTCGGGTCGAGACAACCATTATTGGCCACATGAAGGCATGGGGCGAATGGGGAGGAGAAGACCAAGCGTCAGATTTAAGCATCAACGGACACCGTATCACCGATTTCCATTTGGAACCGCAATTCAAAGGAAACTATCTTCTGTTAGCAACCATTGACGGTAGAGAACAGAGGTACGTCATCCGTAAAGGAACACCAGACCATGACGTACTGACGAGAATAGGATTGGCAAACGTGACCAGGGGTATGATGAACGAACTCGTTTGCCGCTTCCTGCTCAAAATTGATAGCGAGTCGATACGTTAGCATTCACTCCTTTGTCTTCCAGGGCTGCGCCCTGGTGGATTTGTAAAGATTTTCTTAAGTTTTAGGCCCTCATAACTCGAATATTTTCAACTGAGTGATGAGTGGTGCGCAAAAACGCGAGTATTTCGAATCTTTAAGCTATTGATTATCAAGTGGTTAGAAACATACCCTTTTGTGTGATAGCTCAAAGGGGCTCTTTTGCAAGTCGAAAGGGCTCCTTTTGCTTTTGTTGGATGTCGACGGCAGTTTTGAAGGAGCGCAGGGGCGGTTTTGCAGAAGCATACCTTTGTTACCCTGAACCCAAACCTTCGTTACCCTGAACTCAAACCTTTGTTACCCTGAACTCAAGCCTTTCTTACGCTATAGGGTGACCTTTTCCGGGCTAATTGGACTGCCTTTAGGCTGGAAAAGGTTTGGGTTTAGGCTGGAAAAGGTTTGGGTTTAGGCTGGAAAAGGTTTGGGTTTAGCCTAGAAAGGCTTTGACTATAGCCCGGAAGAGCTTTGCTATTACAAAACAGGGAGTCAGGGAGTCCAAGACCCCCTCCCAACCTCCCCGAGGGGAGGGAAAACTTACTTTTTTACCTTTTTACTTTCCCTTCTTAATTTCTAGATTGCGAAAAAATCTAGACAGGATTTTGTCATAATTATTCTAAGAAATTAAACAAAAGTCTTCACGGATTTTAATACAATAGTGTAAATAGTTCTTGGCTTCTTCCCCTCCTCCCCTCGGGGAGGTCTGGAGGGGGTTCTGTGTGGGGTCTGTGTGAAGTCTGTGTGATGTGTTGAGGCTATACCTCACACGCCTCAAAGCCTTTGTGCATCGGGGCCGCAGCGCATTTATGTGAACATGTGAGGTAACCCCCCTCCAACTCCCCCGAGGGGGAGGGGAAGAAGCCAAGTAGTCAGGGAGTCAGGGAGCCAAGGAGTCAACCTAAATCAGGAAACGTCATGCGTGGCGTGCCACCAGGAGGTGTCGTGGAGCGACGGCGTGAAGCGGTTGTTGGTGGTCGGGTCGGAGACGGTGATGCCGGAGTAGATGCTGATGGGTTGGATTAGGCCATCGAACTTTGAATAGAAGGTTCCCGTGGTGGCCTTGAAGGGCACGAGCCGTTGCACCTGTTGCTGTATGCGGCCAAGGAGCGTGGCATCATCGCCACAGAGTTTCTCGGCATAGTCGCCAAGGTCATAGAAGGCATGCTTGTAGGTGCCGTTGACCTTCATGCCGTCATACACCTGCAGGGTAGGTTCCAGGGATGTATCGAAAAGGTGGTTCTCGTTGGCTTCCTTCATGAGCGCTGCCATCGCCTCCGCCTCACGGCAGTCGATGGCGGAGTAGGTGCCGCTGGGAATGCTGTAGGTGGAGTAGAAGTCCTCGAAGGCTGTCATCACGGAAGTATAGTCGTGGGACCTTGTTGCCAGGAAGTGGAAGAGGTTCTGATAGGGCATGCCGTAGTCCATGATCTCTGCCGGGGATGCCAGCAGGTAGTCGGTGACGGCTCTCAGCTCATAGGCCACCTCCACGCAGGCCATGTAGCAGTCGTCGAAGAGGATGAAGTCCATGTGCATGTCAGCATCCGCGATGGCGGCTGCCAGGTCGGGAACCTCCGTGTGGGTGCTCTCTGAGTCCCCGCCGAAGTATCGTGTGGAGTGGTTATAGGTGGCCGAGGGTACCCAGCCCATGCCGTGGCAGCCGATGATGAGGGAGAAGGCTTCCGCTCCGCCTCTTCCTGTAGGGGCGGAGACGTAGTCTTTCACATCGGTGAGCACCGTGGTGAAGTTTTCCTTGCCGACGAGCGGGAAGTTTCTGTAGTCCTTGACGGTCATCTCCTGCACGGTGCCGTTGAAATAGTAGAGTTCTTTCAGTGTGGCGCTGTTGATGCCGATCGCCTGGCAGACCATCAGCCTGGTGTTGGAGAGTCCGCCATGGTCGGCGATGTTCTGCTTGATGTCGCTGATGTTTTGCGCCAGTGCTCTCTGCAGACTCGGCGTATAGGGCTGGATGATGATGATGGTCTGCTCCGCCGAATAGTCAGGTAGCGCTATCAACGGTAGCTCGTCATCATCTTTACAAGCAGCCAACAGCAGGACGGCAAGGAGGAGGAGACCCCACCCCCAACCCCTCCCGAGGGAGGGGAGGAACCCCACTCTACCCCTCCCAAGGGGAGGGAATATGAAACATTTCTCATTTCTCATTACTCATTACTCATTACTCATTACTCCTCCCCTCGGGGAGGTCGGGAGGGGGTCCATTATTCCACCTCCCAAATGTCATTCGTCTCCAGGAGTTCCTCAAACGTGTGGTAAGGCTTCTTCGCCGCCACCTCTTCCAGTTGTGCATGCACCGCCTCGTCGTAGGTGGGAGCCGCCACGTCGCGGATGACTCCGAGGGCTACGGGGAAGCCGTGCTCGTTGTCCATCATGGCGAGCTTCAGCTGCAGGGTGTTGTCCTCGCAGTGGGCATCGTGTATGAGGATGTCTTTCTCCGTGATGCCGTTCTCGCCGATCTTCACCACCTTCAGTCCGAAGCCCTCCTGCACGAGACCGTACTCGCGGTTCTCGCCGAAGATGAGCGGCTGGCCATGCTGCACATAGATGGCATTGCGGGCGCGTCCTTCCTTCTTGTAGATGGCGTCGTAGCAGCCGTTGTTGAAGATGACGCAGTTCTGCAGGATCTCGCACACGGCGGCACCCTTGTGGTGGTAGGCAGCCTTCAGTATCTCCACGGTGGCCGGTCCGTCGGTGGCCACGGCACGGGCGAAGAAGTTGCCGCGTGCGCCGAAGCACAGCTCTGCCGGACGGAAGGGATCCTCCACCGTGCCGTAGGGACTGGACTTCGAGACGAAGCCGCGCGGACTGGTCGGCGAGTACTGTCCCTTGGTGAGGCCATAGATACGGTTGTTCAGCAGGATCATGTTCAGGTCGATGTTCCTGCGCATGGCGTGGATGAAGTGGTTTCCGCCGATGGCCAGGCCGTCACCGTCGCCGCTGATCTGCCAGATGGCGAGGTCGGGGTTGGTGACCTTCGCACCCGTGGCAATGGCTGCCGCACGGCCGTGGATGGTCTGCATGGCGTAGGTATTCACATAATAGGGCAGGCGGCTGGAACAGCCGATGCCGCTGATGACTGCCGTCTGATAGGGTGCTACACCAATCTCTGCCATCGCCTTGTGGAGCGAGGCAAGGAAGAAGTGGTCACCGCAGCCCGGACACCAGCGGGGCTGCCCTTTCTTGAAGTCGGAAGCTCCCCACTTAGCCTCCTCCGATGGGGAGGAACAGTTTGTTATATTATTTGTCTTCATACTTATTTTTCCTTCTTAATCATTTCCTCAAATGCTGTTACCAACTCACTCACCACGAAGGGCTGGCCCTTCACCTGGTTGAACTTCTCCGGCGTGAAGCCATAGACGCGGATGCGCAGGTAGGCACGGAACTGTCCGAGGTTCTGCTCGGCCACCACCACCTTCTTGTATTTCAGTAGCACCTCACTGGTGTTGCGGGGCAGCGGGTTGATGTACTTGAACTGGGCAAGTGCCACCTTGTGGCCCCGCTGGCGCAGCTCCTGCATGGCGGAATAGAGGTGTCCGTAGGTGGAGCCGAAGCCCACGATGAGCAGTTCGGCATCGTCTTTGTCGCCCTCCACCTGGAGGTCGGGAACGGGAATCTTCTGCACCTTGTCGTAGCGCAGGCGGTCCATGAGGTCGTGGTTCTCGGGATCGGTGCTGATGGCACCGGTCTCTCCGTCCTTCTCCAGACCGCCGAGGATGTGCTGGAAGCCCTCCTGTCCGGGGATGGCCCAGTAGCGCACGTTCGTCTTCTCGTCGCGCTTATAGGGTGAATACTTGTATTTCTGTTCCTCCGTGGCATAGTGGGGATGGATCTCCGGCAGCTCTGCCATCTTCGGCAACCGCCATGCTGCGGAGCCGTTGGCGATGAAGGCATCGGTCAGCAGGATGACGGGGGTGAGATGTTCCAGTGCTATCTTGCTGGCCATGTAGGCGGCATCGAAGCAGTCGGTGGGACTGAGGGCGGCGATGACGGGCATCGGGCTCTCACCGTTTCGGCCGTAGAGCGCCTGCAGGAGGTCGGTCTGCTCACTCTTCGTGGGCAGTCCAGTGGAAGGTCCGCCGCGCTGTACGTCGATGACCACCAGGGGAAGCTCGTCGATGACGGCGAGGTTGATGGCCTCACTCTTCAGGCAGATGCCCGGGCCGGAGGTGCTGGTGGCTGCCAGGGCACCGGCAAAGGCGGCACCCACCGCAGAGGCACAGCCGCTGATCTCGTCCTCGCACTGTACGGTGATGACCCCCATGGACTTGTGCTTCGACAGCTCGTGGAGGATGTCGGTGGCAGGAGTGATGGGGTAGGAGCCCAGGAAGAGGCGCAGTCCGGCTTTCTCGGCAGCGGCCATCAGACCGTAGGCCGTGGCCTTGTTGCCCGTGATGTCCATATAGCGGCCGGGTTCCTTATGGGCGGACTCTATGCGATAGGTGGCGGGAACGGAGGCATGGGTGTTGGCGGCATAGTCGTAGCCGGCCTGCACCACGCGGATGTTCATCTCTGCCACCTGCGGCTTCTTGGCAAACTTCGTGCGGAGGAAGCTGAACACCAGTTCCAGCTGGCGGTCGAAGAGCCAGCATACGATGCCCAGTGCAAACATGTTGCGCGACTTCAGGGCCACCTTGTTGTCGATGTCCATGCCTGCCACGCAGTCCTTCACCATCTTCGTCATCGGACAGGCCACCACGCGGTCGGGGTCAATGCCCATCTCCAGCAGGTAGTCGTCTGAGGCGAACTGTGCCTTCTTCAGGTCATCGGGACCGAAGGCATCGGTGTCGATGATGATAGTCGCCTGCGGCTTGGCATAGCGATACTGCGTCTTCAGTGCTGCAGCATTCATGGCCACGAGCACGTCGCACTGGTCGCCGGGCGTATAGACCTTGCCGGCACCGATGTGTACCTGGTAGCCGCTCACGCCCGTCAGCGACCCCTGCGGGGCACGGATGTCTGCGGGATAGTCGGGGAAGGTGGAGATTCCGTTGCCCACCGTCGCCGAAATGGTGGAGAAGATGTTACCGGCCAGCTGCATGCCGTCGCCGGAGTCTCCGGAGAAGCGTACCACCACTTGCTCCAATTCTTTCACTTCTAATTGTTCTGCCATAGGTTTATGAGATCGTTTTTATTTAAGATGCTATTTGATAACAAAGTGCAAATATACACATTTATACGAAGAAACAGAATAAAAATTTCTTTTTTTAACGCAGATAAGGGAAGAATATAGAAGAATTATCGTAATTTTGTGCACTCAATGAACCATAAAGGATATATGCATCGATCAAACAAAACCTTTATCTATTTTATCTGTATGGTCTCGGCCATGGGCGGACTGCTCTTTGGCTACGACTGGGTGGTCATCGGCGGGGCGAAGCCTTTCTACGAGCTGTTCTTCGGCATCAGTGACTCTCCCCTGATGCAGGGAGTGGCGATGACCACGGCACTCGTGGGCTGTCTGGCAGGTGCCATGGTGGCCGGTGTGGCTGCCGACAGGTATGGACGGAAGCTGTTGCTGACGTTTTCAGCCGTGCTCTTCACGGTCTCTGCCATTGGCACGGGTCTGTTCAACGACTTTACCTTATTTAATATAGCACGCTTCATTGGAGGCATTGGCATCGGCGTGGCCTCGGCCTTGGCTCCGATGTATATCGCAGAGGTGAGCCCCACGGAGATTCGCGGCCGCATGGTGAGCATGAACCAGATGACCATTGTGTTGGGCATCCTGGCTGCACAGGTGGTGAACATGCTGATAGCCCGCGACACGACGGTGGCCGACAGTCAGGCATGGAATGTGGAGTGGGGCTGGCGATGGATGTTCTGGGCAGAGGCACTGCCCGCCGCCCTGTTCCTCCTGATGAGCTTCTTCATCCCGGAGAGTCCGGTATATAAAAAGTTGAAAAAGGCCTCACCCCCAACCCCTCTCCTGAAAGAGAGGGGAACTTTAGGGGAGAGGGGAGTCTTGTTTAAGGCCCCATATCGTAGAGTGCTGTTGCTTGGCCTTGTCATCGCCGTGTTCCAGCAGTGGTGCGGCACGAACGTTATCTTCAACTATGCCCAGGAGATTTTCACAGGTGCCGGCTTCGACGTTGACGGTATGTTCATCAACATCGTCATCACCGGCATTGCCAACGTGCTCTTCACCTTCGTGGCGCTCTATACTATCGAGCGGTGGGGCCGGCGCACGCTGATGCTCATCGGTGCGGGCGGCCTCTGCCTCATTTATTTCATCCTGGGCACTGGCTACTTCTTCCATCTGACAGGTTTCGTGATGGTGGCACTGGTCGTGGCAGCCATCTCCGTCTATGCGATGACGCTGGGACCTGTCACCTGGACCCTGCTGGCAGAGATCTTCCCCAACCGCATCCGCGGTGTCGCGATGGCCATCTGCACCTTTGCCCTGTGGGTGGGCTGCTGCACGCTGACCTTCACGTTCCCGTCCATGAATGCGGCCCTGGGCTCCAGCGGCAGTTTCTGGATCTATAGCGCCATCTGCTGCTGCGCTTTCATATTCCTGTGGCATCGCTGTCCGGAGACAAAGGGAAAGAGTCTGGAGGAATTGGAGAAAGAGTTGACTAAATCGACATAACGACATAACGAAAAAGACTATGGTTAAAGCTTGGAGAGAAATAGTAACGATTCCCACCTATGAGATTGGAAAGGCCGAGAAGAATCCCATCTTCCTGGAGAAACGTGTGTATCAGGGATCCAGCGGTGTTGTCTATCCCTACCCAGTCATCGAGTCCATTTCCGACACGAAGACAGACAAGGACTATCATGCCGTATGGCTGGAGAACGAATACATCAAGGTGATGGTGCTCCCTGAGCTGGGTGGGCGCATACAGATGGCCTACGACAAGATCAAGCAGCGCCACTTCGTCTATTACAACCATGTCATCAAGCCTGCACTGGTAGGACTGGCAGGGCCGTGGATCAGTGGCGGCATAGAGTTTAACTGGCCCCAGCATCACCGCCCCTCCACCTTCCTTCCAGCCGACACCTGCATAGAGGACAACGACGACGGGAGTGTCACCGTATGGGTGAGCGAGATGGAGAAGATGTTCCATCAGAAGGGAATGGCAGGCTTTACGCTGCGTCCGGGTTGCGCCTATTTAGAGATACACGGTGTGCTCTACAACCGTACCGATATACCGCAGACCTTCCTCTGGTGGGCGAACCCTGCCGTGGAGGTGAACGATGCATACCAAAGTGTCTTCCCGCCAGATGTCAATGCCGTCTTCGACCATGGCAAACGAGCCGTCAGCAGTTTCCCCATTGCTACGGGAACCTATTACAAGATGGACTATTCTGCCGGTGTGGACATCTCCAACTACAAAAATATCAAAGTGCCCACCAGCTACATGGCCGTGAACTCACGCTTCAACTTTGAGGGCGGCTATGAGAACGATAGCAAGGGCGGCATGCTGCATGTGGCCAGTCACCACTTCTCTCCAGGGAAGAAACAGTGGACCTGGGGCAACGGAGACTTCGGTCGTGCATGGGACAGGAATCTTACAGATTCAATTGATAATGGAAAATTGAAAATGGATAATTGCCATGCGGACAATGGCGAAGCCAATAATAATCCATTATCCATTATCAATTGTCCATTACCCGAAGGATACCGTCCCTATATCGAGTTGATGGCAGGTGTCTATACGGAGAACCAGCCCGACTTCACCTGGCTCATGCCCTACGAAGAAAAACAGTTCACACAGTATTTCATGCCCTACCGCGAACTGGGGGTGGTGAAGGAAGCCAGCAAGGACTTCCTGTTCAATATAGAAAGCCTCACCCCTAACCCCGGCCTAAGAGAGAGGGGGGTGGATAGTTCTTCTGCTGAAAAAGTAATAACTCCCCTTTCCTGTGGAGAGGGGTCGGGGGTGAGGCTTTTAGTCTTCGCTACCAACAAGCAGGACGTGCGTATCGTGCTCCGCAAGGATAATGGCGAGGTGCTCTACGACATGCAGCACACGCTAAGCCCAGAGGCTGTGCTCGTGGAGACCGTTGATGTGAAGGGAGCCAAGATGAACGAACTGACCTTCGAGATTCGCAAGCAGTTCCCATACGGCGAGCGCACGGTGCTCAGCTGGCACGCCGAGAGTGATGAGATCCGTCCGATCCCCGACAGTGCGGAGGCTGCACTCTTGCCAGAGCAGGTGAAGACCAACGAGCAGCTGTATCTCACAGGAATGCACTTGGAACAATACCGGCATGCCACATGGAGTCCTGTTGACTATTATGAAGAGGCACTGCGCCGTGATCCCAACGATATCCGCTGCCTCAATGCCATGGGACTGTGGTATATAAGAAAAGGCCGCTTTGACAAAGCCGAGACCTTCTTGAGGAAAGCCGTGAAGCTCTCACAGAAGCGCAACCCCAACCCTTACGACAGCGAACCCATCTATAACCTCGCCTTGGCATTGAAATACCAAGCCTTTGGCAATGGACAATGGACAATGGATAATGGACAATTGACTGGGAACGCGAAGCCAAATTGTCAATTTTCAAATGTCAATTCTCAATTAGAAGAGGCCTATGAGCTTTTCTGGAAGGCCACTTGGAGCAAGGCCTGGGCGGATGCCGGCTACTTCGAGGCAGCGAAGATCAGTACCATGCAAGGCCGCTACGAAGATGCGCTGGATGAACTGAATAGAGGACTGATCTATGGTGGCCATAACCAGAAGGCGCTGGCACTGAAGGCCAGTGTGCTCCGACTGATGAACAGGAAGGAAGAAGCTCTGGAGGTTTGCAGGGCTGCGCTGAAGACAGACCTCTTCAACTACGGATGCCGCTATGAGCAGTATCTGCTTACCAAGGATGAGACTTTGCTTGCAGAGATGAAGGAGATGCTGCAGGGACTGTCCAAGAACTATGACGAGCTGGCCCTTGACTATTGTGCTGCCGGACTTACAGATGAAGCCCGGAGTATCTGGGACCTTGCCATCAGCGAGGGAGCCACCTCGCCCATGACCTGGTACTATCTCGCCAGCCTCACCCCCAACCCCTCTCCAAAGGGCGAGGGGAGTGATTACCTGAAACTCGCCGAAGAAGCAGATTCACTCTATTGCTTCCCTAACCGTCTGGAGGACGTCATCGCCCTTGAAGCCGCCAAGCAATGCGCAGCCAATTCTCAATTGTCAATTCTCAATTGTCAATTCAGTAAGGCTCCTTACTATCTCGGCTGTCTCTACTATGACAAGCGACAGTATGACCTGGCAATCGGAAACTGGGAACTGTCGGCGAAACTCGACCCGACTTTCCCGACGGTCTGGCGCAACCTTGCCCTTGCCCGCTTCAACAAACAGGACAGGCAGCAGGAGGCCGTGGAATACATGGAGCGTGCTTTCCACCTTGACGAAAACGATGAGCGTGTGCTCATGGAACTGGACCAACTCTATAAGCGATTGCAGCGTCCGCATCAGGAACGACTCGCCTTTCTGCAGCAATATCCGGCGCTCGTCCAGCGTCGCGATGACCTCGTGCTGGAAGAAATTACCTTGCTCAACCAACTGGGACGCTACGAAGAAGCGATGCAAAAGCTCGATGCACACATCTTCCACCCATGGGAGGGAGGCGAAGGGAAGGTGACTGCCCAGTATCAGATTTGCCGCTTGGAAATAGCTAAGAAACTACTTTCAATTGTCAATTCTCAATTGCAAGAAGCCAGAAGGCTTCTTGAGGAGTGTCTCGTGTTCCCGCACCACTTAGGAGAAGGAAAACTCTATGGCTCGCAGGACAACGACTTCTACTACTTCTTGGGTATTGCCCACGAGATGCTGGGCGAAAAAGAGAAGGCAACCACATGTTTCCAAAAAGGAACCGAAGGACCTACTGAGCCCGCAGCAGCCATGTACTACAACGATGCCAAGCCCGACAAGATCTTCTATGCCGCTCTCTGCTATCGCAAGCTCGGCCAAGAGGAGAAGGCCCGCTCGCTGTTCAACAAGCTCATCAACTACGGCAAGCAGCATATCTTCGAGAAGCAGGTCATGGACTATTTCGCCGTATCGCTGCCCGACCTGCTCATCTGGGATGATTCACTCGACACGAAGAACCTCATCCACTGTAAATATATGCTCGCGCTCGGCTACTATGGCTTGGGCGATAGGGAACATGCAGAACGTTACCTCGCAGAGGTGGAGGCCGTTGACATCAACCATCAGGGGATTCAGCAGTTCCGCTCGTTCATAGCGTGCAATCACAAAGATAATGACAACAACAACTTTTAGGAAGATGATAAAAACAACGATTCCACCGCGTGCAGCGGGACAACGTTCCGTCCTGAACCTGGCTTGTGAACCGATGGAGACGGTACGCATAGGACTCGTCGGACTGGGACGCCGCGGACAGGCAGCCATCAGGAGGTTTGCACAGATAGACGGCGCACGGGTGGTGGCACTCTGTGATGCCGATGAGCAACGGATGGAAGAAAGCGAGAGCCTGCTGCCGCCAGACCATGAGAAACCCCATCGCTATTCCGGCGAAAACGGTTTCCGCCGGTTGTGTGAGGACGGGCTCGTCAACCTTGTCTATATCTGTACCGACTGGCAGACGCATGTGCCCATCGCACTCTGTGCCATGAGCCACGGGCGGCATGTAGCCATAGAGGTGCCTGCCGCCATCACCTTAGAGGGAATATGGCAGCTCGTCGATGCTGCCGAACAATACCAGGTTCATTGCATGATGCTGGAGAACTGCATTTACGACACCTTTGAGATGGCAACGCTGGGGATGGCACGCCAAGGACTCTTCGGCGACATCGTCCATGTGGAGGGTGGCTATGCCCATCCCATTGGGGAGAAATGGACACCCTGGCGACTGGACATCAACCGCCGGCAGCGCGGCGATGTCTATCCCACCCATGGCATCGGACCGCTCTGCCAGTTGCTGGACATCCATCGCAGTGACAGACTCTCTTATCTGGTCTCCATGGACACGACTGCCTTCAGCGGACCGGAGATATACCAGCAGTATATGGGTACGCCGGCACCGGACTTCCAGAACGGTGACCAGACCTCCACACTCATCCGCACGAAGCTTGGGCGGACCATGCTCATCCAACACAATGTGATGACGCCACGCCCCTATAGTCGCATACATGAGATCGTGGGCACCAAGGGTTATGCCCGTAAATATCCTGCCGGCGAACTGGTGATTGACGGAAAGCAGATGGATGAGGAATTCCTTTCTTCCTATCTTCCGCCGTATGTGGCACCGCTTCTTCCCCTGGCCAAGAAACTGGACGACAGGGGAGGAATGGCCTACTTTATGGACTGGCGGCTCGTTCACTGCCTGCGCCACGGACTGCCCCTTGACATGGATGTCTATGACATGGCAGAATGGTGTTGCCTGACAGAACTCTCACGCCTCTCCATTGAAAACGGCAGTGCACCTGTGGAGATTCCTGACTTCCTCCGTGGTGAAAGGGAATAAGATAAATTTTTTCGTTAAAAATTAGATATTTATAAATTATTTCGTACCTTTGCAGCGAGTCTCATCTTGAGAATATCATAAAATGAAATCTAAATTATAATTAACCAAACATGAACAAGAAGACATTTATCCTCGTTCTGTGGGCCGTAGCCATGATGCTTCTCCCACAGACCATCTCTGCTCAACAGCCAGAGGCAGGCCCGTTCAACTGGCCTTATGAAGTGAAGAACGGTACCATCGTGACCAAAGTTCCTGCCCGTGAGGCTGGTCAGGAGTGCGTGCTTGGACTGAAGACTCCGAAGATGGACGTTGTGCGCGTAGCATTTGTCGGACTCGGCATGCGCGGCCCGGGTGCCGTGGAGCGCTGGACACACATTCCCGGCATTCAGATCATGGCACTCTGCGACTATGTGAAGGAGCGCGCTGAGGCTTGCCAGAAGTATCTGCGCAATGCCAGTTTGCCTCCCGCAGATATCTACTGTGGTGAGGATGGCTACAAGGAGCTCTGCCAGCGTGCAGACATTGATGTCATTTACATCGCCACCGACTGGATTCACCACTTCCTTGTGGCACGCGAGGCATTGGAGAACGGCAAGCATGTAGCCATCGAAGTTCCCTCTGCCATGAACATGAACGAGATTTGGACGCTCATCAACCTGTCTGAGCAGAAGCAGCTCCACTGCATGATTCTGGAGAACTGCTGCTACGATTTCTTTGAGCTGAACTCCCTGAACATGGCCCAGCATGGTGTGTTCGGAGAAGTTATCTATACCATGGGTGCCTATCGTCATGACCTGAGTCCGTTCTGGGATTATTACTGGAAGAAGGATGGTCAGGACAAGCTCGGCTGGCGCCTGGACTTCAATAAGAAGTTCCGCGGCGATGTCTATGCCACCCATGGTCTTGGCCCCATCGCTCAGGTGCTCAACATCCATCGCGGCGACCGCATGAAGACCCTCGTTGCCATGGATACGAAGTCTGTGGTGGGCAAGAAGCTCGTGAAGGATCGCACTGGCAAGGATGAGCCCTTCCGCAACGGCGACCATACGACAACACTCATCTCTACGGACAATGGCAAGGTGATAGAGATTCATCATAATGTGATGACACCGCAGCCCTACAACCGTATGTATCAGCTCACAGGTACAACGGGCTTTGCCAACAAGTATCCTGTGGAAGGCTATGCCCTCTCTGCCAAGGATATGGCTGCTGCCGGCGTGAAGCCCAACCACGAGAACCTTTCCGCCCACGACTACCTGCCTGCAGCTGATCAGGCTGAGCTTGTGAAGAAGTTTACCAGCCCTATCGTGAAGAAGTATGGCGAGGAAGCCAAGGAAGTAGGTGGACATGGCGGTATGGACTTCATCATGGACAGCCGCTTCGTCTATTGTCTGCGCAATGGACTGCCCCTCGACATGGATGTCTATGACCTCGCTGAGTGGTGCTGTCTAGCTGAGCTGGGAAGCATCTCCATGGACAACGGCAACATGCCGGTGGAGGTTCCTGACTTCACCCGCGGTCACTGGAACGATGTCAAGGGCTATCGCCATGCTTGGGCTGCTCCCGAGGAGGATGCCCAGACTGAGGCTGCCGCCAAGGCCTTCACCGCACAGTTGAAGGAGTTCGGCGCACTCTATTGGGATACCTTCGACAAGAAGGGTGAGGCTGCTGCCAAGAAAGCACTGGCCGCCGCCCAGAAGAAAGCTGCAAAGAAAGCCAAGAAAGCAAAGAAATAAACAGAGCTGACATGTAAATCCCCTCCTTCTGAAAGCATGTGCATCCATCGTGTCATCCTTTCAGAAGAAGGGGAATTCTTATAGATTACCAACACACACCAACACAACAGACTTACAATGAAACGAATCGCTTTATTCTTACTCCTCTCTCTTGCTTGTGTGCAGATGATGGCACAAGCGGGCTTCGGCAAGCCGGAGAACTTTAATGCTGACTGGTTGTTTATCTTACAGGATGATGCCGACATGGCGAAAGCCGACTACGATGACAGTGGCTGGCGGCGACTGGATGTGCCCCATGACTGGTCAGTGGAAGGACAGATGTCTGAGGACCTTTTCTCCTGTACAGGCTATCTGCCCGGCGGCATCGCTTGGTACAGAAAACATTTTAGGCTTTCTTCCGCCTCATCCCATATCCCTCATCCCTTATCCTTCATCTACTTTGAGGGAGTTTATAACCGTAGTGAGGTGTATCTCAATGGCCATTTGTTGGGAAAGCGTCCCAGTGGCTTTGCTTCTTTTCTTTATGAACTGACACCTTATCTGAACAAAAGTGGCGACAATGTCATCGCCGTGCGAGTGGATCATAGTCGGCAGGCGGATTCCCGCTGGTACACAGGCAGTGGCATCTATCGTGACGTGTGGCTGATCAGTGCCCCTGAGACCCATCTGGCCTTATGGGGAACGGCCTATCGCCTGAAAGACATCAACGAACAGCAGGCAGTGGTGGAAGTGGACATCGCCACAGAGGGAACGCCCATGCAGGGACTTGTAGCGGAGGCTTCGTTTGTCGATGTCCAGGGAAATATTGTGACCAAGGGAAGTACAGCCATCGGTTCTGCGGAAAAGAAAACGCTGACCATAACGCTTCCGAAACCTCAGCGATGGTCGTTGGAAAGACCTTATCTCTATACACTGGATATTCAACTGAAGAAGGACGGTGTCACCATAGACCAGGATCGCGTGAAGGCGGGACTTCGTACACTGACCTTTGATGCCAACCACGGCTTTGCCCTCAACGGAGAATGGATGAAGGTGAAGGGCGTATGCCTGCATGATGATGCCGGTGTTCTTGGTGTGGCGGTGCCCCGTGAGGTGTGGCATCGGCGCTTGTTGGAACTCAAGCATATCGGCGTGAATGCTATTCGCATGAGTCATAACCCCCATGCCCCCATGCTCTATGATCTATGCGACGAGCTGGGACTGCTCGTCATGGATGAAGCCAGTGATGAGTGGGAGTTCCCGAAGCGCAAGTGGCTGAAAGGCTGGAACAAGGGGAAGCCAGGTTATGAGGGAACCTTCGATTATTTTGAAGAATGGATAGAGCGCGACGTGGCAGACATGGTGCGCCGCGACCGCAACCATCCAAGCATCTTCCTCTGGAGCATCGGCAACGAGGTGGACTACCCCAACGACCCCTATTCCCATCCCGTGCTCAACGGTGACAAGAGCATGACGCAGCCTATCTATGGCGGCTACAAGCCCGAACAGCCCAATGCCGAGCGTATCGGCCTCATCGCCCAGCGACTGGCAAAGGTGGTGCGCGACATCGACAACTCCCGTGCGGTGACAGGAGCACTGGCCGGTGTGGTGATGAGTAACCAGACCGCCTATCCGGAAGCTGTTGACGTGGTGGGCTACAACTATACGGAAAGCCGTTATCAGGAAGATCACGAGAAATATCCACTGCGTGTTATCTACGGCTCTGAGAACCGTCATGACATGCCGGCATGGAAAGCCGTCCGTGACAATGAATATATCTTCGGACAGTTCCTGTGGACAGGCATCGACTATCTGGGAGAGAGCGGCCCCTGGCCGGCACGTGGTTCTACGGCGGGCTTGCTGGATTATGCCGGCAGGCGCAAGGCTAACGGATGGTATCGTGCCTCTCTGTGGAGCAATCAGCCTGTCTGCCATATCGGTATGCCCGATAGCTGGAACTTCAGGGAAGGACGTAACATCAGGGTAACCCTCTACACCAATGCCCCACAGGCCCGACTGCTACTCAACGGTCAGCAGGTGGGAGATATGCAGGCTTATAACGAACGTACAGGTTTCATTGCTTGGGAGATTCCCTATGCAGCCGGTGTCCTCCGTGCAGAGAGTTGTGACAGTCAGGGAAACGTCATCGGCTCTCATGAACTGCGTACCAGTGGGGAGGCTTCAGCCTTGCATGCCACCATTGACCCTTCCGTTCCTTCCGACAGGCTCGCCCATATAAATATAGAGGTGGTGGACGCAGAGGGAAATGTCGTCACGATGAATAGTCACGAAGTGAGCTGTGAGGTCATCGGTCCTGCCAAACTCCTGGGACTGGAGAACGGTAGTGTGCGTGACACTTCGTCGGCACAGGCTTCTACCAAACATACCTCACGCGGCAGACTGCTGGCCTATGTCGCCAGAAAGCAGGGAGCGCAGGCTCCTGTCATCGTGCGCTTCACGGCTCCCAGTCTGACACCTGCGGAGGTTACCCTCTGGAAATGAAAACATTAGAATATATCATAACATCATGCAAAGACGAATCGTAATATCCTTGTTCCTCCTGCTGCTGACCAGCACGGTATATGCACAAATCATAACTCCCGCCAAGTTCACCTCGTCCCTGAAGACCAACGACAAGGGGGAAGGAGAAATCATCTTTGACGGAACTATCCAGCAAGGCTGGCATGTTTACTCTACGGACTTGGGTACAGGTGGTCCTATAGAGGCAACGCTCCATGTCAACAAGCTTGAAGGTGTGGAACTGCTGGGGAAACTGCGCGCCGAAGGAACAGAGATATCACGGTTCGATCCGCTGTTCAATGCCACGCTTCGCTTCTTTGAGAATAGTGTACGCTTTGTGCAAAAGGTGAAGTTCACTGCACAGAAATACAATATCGATGTCTATTTGGAGTATGGTGCCTGTAGCGATAAGGTATGTGCACCGCCAGAGGAGGTAGCTTTCATTCAGGAAGGAACGATTCTGCTAAAGCCGACTGAGCAGGAAAGTACGGAATCTCCGGAAAAACCGGAAGTTCCGGAATTATCCTCCTCTCCAGCTACCGCTGACACCGCAGCCGTTGACACTATTTCTCCGTCGATGCCTGTTTCCTCGTTTGCCGAGACTGCCTTACCCGTCGAAAGTTCCTCTTCGCTTTATATCCTGCTCGCAGGCTTCCTCGGGGGATTGTTAGCTTTGTTCACACCCTGTGTGTGGCCTATCATCCCCATGACCGTCAGCTTCTTCCTGAAGCGTTCCAAGAATCGAGCTGCCGCCATTCGTGATGCTGTTATCTACGGTCTCTCCATCATTGTCATCTACCTGATGCTCGGTCTGCTGGTCACCGCCATCTTCGGCCCCAGCTTCTTGAATGCCCTCTCCACGAATGCGGTGTTCAATATTTTCCTGTTCCTGCTACTGGTGATTTTTGCCCTCTCGTTTTTCGGTTGGTTTGAGTTGCGCCTGCCGGCATCGTGGGGCAACAGGGTCGATACAAAGGCTTCACAGACCAGTGGTCTGCTGTCCATCTTTCTGATGGCGTTCACGCTGGCGCTCGTTTCTTTTTCCTGCACAGCCCCCATCGTAGGCTTCCTGTTGGTGGAGAGTGTCACCAGTGGAAACATTACCGGTCCAGCGGTAGGCATGCTCGGTTTTGCGCTGGCGCTAGCCTTGCCCTTCACGCTCTTTGCCCTTTTCCCAGCCTGGCTGAAACAGGCTCCGAAGTCAGGGGCTTGGATGAACACCATCAAGGTAACGCTGGGCTTCATAGAACTGGCCTTCGCCTTGAAGTTCTTCTCCGTGGCAGACCTTGCCTACGGTTGGCATATTCTAGACCGTGAAGTGTTCCTGTCATTGTGGATAGCCATCTTCTTTCTTCTGGGTCTTTACCTCATTGGCGTATTGAAGTTCCAGAGTGATGAGGGAAAGGCCATGCCCGTTCCGTGTATCATGCTGGGACTGTTGTCTTTCGCTTTCACGGTCTATATGATACCGGGACTCTGGGGCGCTCCCTGCAAGGCCATCAGTGCTTTCACACCACCGATGTACACCCAGGACTTTAATTTGAACAGCAGTCATGTGGAGGCCAGGTTCACAAATTATGAGGAAGCACTGGCGGCGGCAAAGAGAGAAGGAAAGCCCGTGCTCATTGATTTCACGGGCTATGGTTGCGTGAACTGCAGGAAGATGGAGGCTGCGGTATGGACTGACCCCTCCGTGGCACAACTGCTCACAGAGGACTATATCCTTGTGTCGCTCTATGTGGATGACAAAACACCGCTAACACAGCCCGATACGATTCAGGAGAACGGAAAGGAGCGTATCCTCCGAACCGTTGGTGACCATTGGAGTTATCTGCAGCGTACGAAGTTCGGGGCAAACACCCAACCTTTCTACATTGCTGTAGATGCAGAGGGGAATCCGCTGACAGGTTCCTATAGCTATGATGAAGATATTCCAGCTTACGTCCGCTTCCTACAGGCAGGGCTGAATCGTTCCGTCCTCATTGTAGAATAGTCGCTGTACTTTCAGTGAGCGCAGGTGGGTAATGTTGTTCGACGGCACACAGTCGTGATAGAACAGATACCACTGTCCCTTGTACGTTACGATAGAGTGGTGGGTAGTCCATCCAACCACAGGCTGCAGAATGATGCCCTGATAGGTAAAGGGACCATAGGGATTGTCGCCGATGGCATAGCACAGGAAATGGCTGTCGCCAGTGGAATAGGAGAAATAGTATTTCCCGTTATATTTATGCATCCATGATGCTTCAAAAAATCGATGTGGGTCACTGGCTTTCAGCGGTTGTCCGTCCTTGTCAAGAATAACCACGGCACGCGGAGCCTCGGCAAACTGCATCACATCGTCGCTCATGCGCACCACGGCACTGTTCAGGGCTGGAGCATCGGGCTTGGCAAAGAGTTGCTTCTGATGGTCGGGAGCAGGACCCAGATCAACGAGACCGTTCTTTTCGCCATACTTGCCGATGACGGGAGCCTGACCGTCCGGAAGAGCTCTCCACCATTGCAACTGTCCGCCCCAGAGTCCACCGAAGTAACAATAGATCTGCCCGTCATCGTCCTTGAATACGCAGGGGTCGATGGAGAAAGAACCACGGATGGGCTGTGCCTGCGGGACAAACGGGCCTTCGGGCTTGTCGGCAACGGCTACGCCAAGGTGGAAGACACCATCGTAGCCCTTTGCGGAGAAAATGAGGAAGTATTTGCCGTCCTTCTCTACCACATCGTTATCCCACATCTGCTTTTCAGCCCAAGGCACCTGGTCTACATCCAGAATCACACCGTGATCTGTCACCTCGCCCTCGAAGACGTCATCGAGCGAGAGTACATGATAATCGCGCATCTGGAAATGTCCGCCGTCATCATCGAAACACTCGCCGGCATCCCAGTCATGACTGGGGTAGATATACAGGCGGTTGTTGAAAACATTGGCCGACGGGTCAGCCATATAGTCTTTGGGAAAGAGGTATCTCGGACTGTTCATGGTTATATAGTTTATTGGTGACGTTTCTCTATTTCTTCATTCACACGGTCGATGACTTCGTCTGTCAGCTCGTATTTCGAGATGATGAACATGGCCAACAGAAGCAGGGTGGCGGGGATGACACACACCAGCCAGAGAATACCTTCCTCTGCCAGTGGGGTCTGGTCGATGACCTCTGGGTTGTAGGCCACATAGGCAAGGACTGCGGGAGCCACCACACTGCCCAGTGTCATGCCGGCCTTGAAGAAGATTCCGGTCAATGCATTGACGATGCCTGCAATGCGCTTGCCGCTGACATATTCACCGTAGGAGATGACTTCTGGTACCAGTGCCCACATGTAACCTGTGGACACAATGACACCCGTCGATTTTACGAACTGTGCGATATAGACCATGCTCATGCTGGGATAGTCCATCTTCGCCACGACATAGAGGAAGGCCATGCCGAGGATGGCCACGCTGAGGAAGATATAGAACATGTTCTTCTTGCCCACCATCTTCTTAATCATTGGCACCAAGGGCATGAAGATGAAGGAGGGTGCGGACCCCAGTCCCATGAATATGGAAAGCTGTTCAGAGGTGCCGTGCATGTTGCTGTTGATGAAATAGGCTCCTGCCGCATTACCGATGGACATCATGGCAAAGGCGGTGATGAAGAAGAAGGCAATGACTCTCAGCGGCCGATTGTTGAAGAACTCCATCCACAGGTCACTGATTTTTACATTGGCACTTTCCGTGGCATCCATCACCACTTTCTCCTTACATTGGGAGAAGCAGAACAGCAACAGTGCCAGACCAATCAGGGCATAGATGGTCATGGTGGTAAACCATGCCGTCGGGTCTTTCGGCAGTCCCTCTGCCTGTTCGTTGGTGAAGTAGGCGATGAGCAGCGGCAGTCCAGACCCTACGGCCAGTCCTCCGCAGTTCGCCATGAACATGCGTACGGAAGTCAGGATGGTTATCTCGTCGGTATCGCGTGTCAGCGAGGAGTTCAGTGCTCCGTAGGGCACGTTAATGAACGTGTAGAGCAGCGTCATCGCTATGTAGGTGACGTAGGCATAGAGCAGTGAGGGCGCAAAGCCGTTCCAGAAACACAAAATGGCAAAGCCGGAGAGCGGTATGCCCACAAAGACGAGGTAGGCGCGGTACTTGCCGAGTCGTGGGTTGTGTTTGTCGATGAGTGTTCCCACGATAGGGTCCCAAATGACGTTGGCGATGTTTCCCACTGTGAACATCACCGACACGTCCACGGCATCAAGTCCGTAGATGTCGGTGTAGAAGAACAGCAGGTACATGCAAGTGGTCTGGAAGATGAGGTTCTGTGCCAGGTCGCCAGAGCCGAAGCCGATGCGCTGCAGCCATGAGAGCTTGTAAAATCCTTTGTTTGCTGGTGTTTCCATCATATGTTCATGTGTGTTTAAATTTATAGTTGTCCTGCCTCTACCATGAGCACCACGCGCTCTGTCAGCCGGTCAATGCCCTGTCGGTCATATTCCTTCTTCAGGCTGGCTCCGAAAATGGAGGCAAAGGCCTGGTAGAAGCCGGCTTTGAAGGGACCGAGGAAGGCCTTGATGATTTCATAGCTCGAGGAGTCGCACTCTCGGTAGATCAGTTTGATGAGCAGTTTGCCCTGTGAGTAGCTGAGTTTTTTCATGCGTGGCGTATATTCCTTTTTCACCCACTCCTCCACCTGCTTCATGTGCTCCTCGCGTGCCTTCTTGTTTGGCAGCGTCTCTAAATATTCATAGGTTTCGATGAGCATCTGCTTGGCCTCCTTGGCAATGGGCAGCACCTTCTTCACATTGTAGACCAATCGGTTGTAGGCTTGCGCCTGCCGCTTGTTCTTGAAGGTGGGGTGGGGATAGACGTAGATGTTGTTCATCTCCACATACTGTATGCTGTCGCCGTCTACGAGCGTCTTGCTCACCTTCACCATGGGTACAAAGGTGGGGTTGTCCATGTTTACCACCCTGTCCTCAGGGTTTACATGGGCTCCGTTGTTTTGTGCGGTGGCAGGCATCACTCCCGCTACCAACAACAATAGCATGAATGCCAAATTTCTCATTTAACTCCTTGAACTCCTTGAACTCCCTGAACTCCTTGTCTCCTTGACTCCTTGTCTCCTTGACTCCTTGTCTTATAGTTTCTCGCCGAAACAGAGGTCGCCGCAGTCGCCGAAGCCCGGGACGATATATTTGTGTTCGTTCATGCCGGGGTCGATGGCTGCACACCATATCGTGGCATCCTCAGGCAGCACCTCCTTGATGACCTCTATGCCCTCTTGGGCGGCAATCACGCAGCAGATGTGTATTCTCTTTGGCTTGCCCGTCTTGCAAAGTGCCTCAATACTGGCAGCCATGGAGCCGCCTGTTGCCAACATCGGGTCAGCAATAATGAGCGTCTTTCCCTTCACCGATGGCGAGGCCATGTATTCCGTATGCACGCCCACCTCGGTGTGCTCACGGTTGGTGTACATGCGATAGGCCGACACAAAGGCATTGTCGGCATGATCGAAGACATTCAGGAAACCTTCGTGGAAGGGAAGGCCCGCGCGGAGTACTGTAGCCACCATAATCTCATCCTTGGGAATAGGAATTTCCAGTTCGCCCAGCGGCGTGTGAACCATTTTGGGCTTGTAGTCGAAAGTGCGCGACACCTCTATAGCCATCAGTTCACCGATGCGACGGATGTTGTTACGAAACAAAAGACGGTTTTGCTGATACTTCTTGTCGCGGAGCTCTGCCATGTAGACGTTGAGCACACTGTTCTGTTCTGAGAGGTTGATTGTTTTCATTGTTCCGATGATATAGCTTGTTCTTTTGCCTGCAAAAATAGAAAAAATTGCCAACTCTGCGTTGCAAAAGTATAGAACACCACGTTGTTTTTAAATACTTTAACGCAAAAAAACCTTATTAAGAGGAAATTATTATGAATTATGAATCATCAATTATGAATTTCTTCGTACCTTTGCAGTCGATTAAAAAAATCTATTGAAATAATAATTCACAAATTAATAATTAAGTACAAATGGCAAAGTTAGATTTGACACAGTATGGCATCACCGGTTCAACCGTGATTGCTCACAATCCGTCGTATGAGTTCCTCTTTGAGGAAGAAACCAAGGCTGGTCTGACTGGCTTCGACAAGGGTCAGAACACCGAGCTGAACGCTGTTAACGTGATGACCGGTATCTACACCGGCCGCTCGCCTAAGGACAAGTACATCGTGAAGGATGCCCAGAGCCAGGATAAGGTTTGGTGGACTTCTGAAGAATATAAGAACGACAACCACCCCATGAGCGAGGAGGTTTGGAAGACCGTTAAGGACATCGCTATCAAGGAGCTCTGCAACAAGGATCTGTATGTTGTTGACGCTTTCTGCGGTGCTAACGAGGCTACCCGCCTGTGCGTCCGCTTCATCGTGGAGGTGGCTTGGCAGGCTCACTTCGTGAAGAATATGTTCATTCAGCCCACTGCTGAGGAGCTGGAGAAGTTCGAACCCAACTTCGTTATTTACAATGCTTCCAAGGCAAAGGTAGAAAACTACAAGGAGCTCGGCCTGAACTCTGAGACATGTGTGGCCTTCAACACCACAAGCCGCGAGCAGGTGATTATCAATACCTGGTACGGTGGTGAGATGAAGAAGGGTATGTTCTCCATGATGAACTACTACCTGCCCCTGCAGGGTATCGCTTCCATGCACTGCTCTGCCAACACCGACATGGACGGTAAGAACACCGCCATCTTCTTCGGTCTGTCTGGAACAGGTAAGACCACGCTGTCAACCGATCCGAAGCGTCTGCTCATTGGTGACGACGAGCACGGATGGGACGACGAGGGCGTGTTCAACTTCGAGGGTGGCTGCTATGCCAAGGTTATCAACCTCGACAAGGAGAGCGAGCCCGATATCTACAACGCTATCCGTCGCGACGCTCTGCTTGAGAACGTAACTGTTGCTGCTGATGGCAAGATCGACTTCGCCGACAAGAGCGTTACCGAGAACACCCGTGTCAGCTATCCCATCAACCACATCGAGAAGATTGCCCAGAAGGTGAATGGCAAGAGTGCTGGCCCCGAGGCTAAGAATGTTATCTTCCTCTCTGCCGATGCATTCGGTGTACTGCCTCCCGTGTCTATCCTGACTCCGGAGCAGACCAAGTACTACTTCCTCTCTGGCTTCACGGCTAAGCTTGCTGGTACAGAGCGCGGCATCACAGAGCCCACTCCCACTTTCTCTGCTTGCTTCGGTCAGGCATTCCTCGAGCTGCACCCCACCAAGTATGCTGAGGAACTCGTGAAGAAGATGGAGAAGAGCGGTGCCAAGGCTTACCTCGTCAACACCGGTTGGAATGGTACTGGCAAGCGTATTTCCATCAAGGATACCCGTGGCATCATCGACGCCATTCTGGGCGGTGCCATTCTGAAGGCTCCCACCAAGAAGATTCCTTACTTCGACTTCGAGGTTCCCACGGAACTTGAGGGCGTAGCAACCAACATCCTCGATCCTCGCGATACCTATGCTGATGCAGCAGAGTGGAACAAGAAGGCTGAGGATCTCGCTGCCCGCTTCATCAAGAACTTCAAGAAGTACGAGGGCAACGAGGCCGGTAAGGCTCTGGTCGCTGCAGGTCCGAAGTTGTAAACAAGGACGAAAGCAACTTCGCCCTACGCAGGGCAAAGTGTGCAGGTCCGAAGCTGTAAGGCAAAGAGCCGAAAGCAATATGATAAAAGGCTGTACCTAGGTGCAGCCTTTTTTTATGTCTTCTAAAACAAGAATTTGACCTACATCAATAAAAAGGGAATTTGGGACATCCTTTTGAAGAAAAACTTGTTGGAATGATAAAAAGTCCGTACCTTTGCACCGTGTTCAAGAGAGAACATCAACAATTTCATAAGAATAAGGTTTTCATTAGGTTAGTAGTTTGATAGATTTTTAAGGTAAAGATTATGTTTTGAGTTTTTAGACATCAAAACTTAAGAGGCCGGTGCGAGTGATTCGTATCGTCCTTTTTTTGTTTAAAGAAAACTTAAAAAATCATGTTCTATTCCATAATTTACATAATAAAGCATTAAAAAAGTCCACTTTTTGAGGAATTTAGATTACCTTTGCACAAAATTTTGCGAAAAGAAGTCAATGAAAAGGAAATTAACAAACATTTTCCTCCTGTTTGTTGCGGCTTGTTGCTTCACGGCATGTCTCAGCGACAGCGATGAGTACAATGTTATTTATTATAACGACACCGCTATCACTTCGTTCTCGCTTGGAACGTTGAATCGCACCATGGTGACCAAGGACAGTGAGGGTAACGACAGTACCTACACTACCATTGTGGACGGTAGTGCCTATCTGTTCCGCATCAACGAGCAGACATTGGAGATTTACAATCCTGACTCTCTGCCCTATGGTACGGATGTAACCAAGTGTCCCTGTACGGTCAATGCCAAGAACGGTGGGTCGGCAGTGGTGAAGGTTGCACCGCAAACGGAGGGTGGCGACAGTCTCTTCTTCCTCTCTTCCATTGACTCGCTGGATCTTTCACAGCCTATGGAGCTGCGTGTCTATAACGGCAGGGCCACTGCCTATCGCGCTTACACACTCAAGGTGAACGTCCATCAGCAGAAGGTGGATGAGTTCAGTTGGCAGCAACAGGCACAGCTTTCCGAGTTCGCTGCCCTGGCCGATAAGAAAGTGGTCAGCCTGAACGGCCGCCTGCTCGTTTTGGGCAACGATGGTTTGACAGGACTTATCTACAAGTCGGACGACGGAAAGACATGGAGCATGGCATCAAGCAATATCAACACACCGTGGCAAAAAGATATCAGCCATCAGGTAGCTGTCAAGGACGGAAAGATTTACCTGCTCAACGGTAATAGCATCTTTGTTTCCGAAGATGGCGAGATATGGAGCCAATGGTCGTATGACGCCACACTCGTGCGTCTCCTCGGCAAGGGACAAAACGGTCTCTATGCTCTCACGGCAACGGGCATCGTCTCTTCTACCGACGGCACCTCGTGGATAGCGGAGACGCTCGATAGTCCTGCAACGCTGCTGCCCACGGAAGATCTCCAACTGCTGACGATGCCCCAGAGAAATGTGACGGGCTTTAGCCGTCTGGTGCTCTTCGGCAACCGCTCGCTCCTTGACTATCCTGCCGATCAGCAGGCCATGGTGTGGAGTAAGATGGAAACCACCGGCACTTATGCCGTCAATGAGCCATGGATCTACTATGAGCTGGATGAAGAGGTGGCTACCGTGCTGCCGCGCCTGCAGCACTTGCAGGGTCTGATATATAATCAGGTGGTCTATGCCTTCGGCACGGACGCAGAAGGAAAGCATGTGGCCTACTATACCCTGAACAACGGTCTGAACTGGTCGTACACCAGTAACTACCAGCTGCCGTCGGAACTCGTTGTCGGTGAGCCGTTCACGATGACGGTGGATGCCGATGACTTCCTCTGGTTGGTCAGCAACAGCGGCATGGTATGGAAAGGACGACTCAGTCAGCTTGGATGGTAACAACCCGAAAAGGACGAACAATGAACAGAATCCTCGCAGCTGTCATCACACTCCTGACCCTCTCCTTGCAGGTGAAGGCTCAGAGCGATCCGGAATACCTGATGGAAATCGGTGCCGGAACGGGCATGGTGACCTATGAGGGCGACTTCAATGATGGCATCTTCTCGGAGATGCAGCCGATGGTGACTGTCATGGCGCGGCGCGTACTCAACCCGTACATGGCCTTCCGCCTGTCGGCCTCCTATGGTAAGATCAAGGGTTCTTCGGCCAATGTCAAGACCTACTACCCCGACTATCAGACGGAGCCCTACGAGTTCAGCAACTCGCTGATCGACGTGAGCCTCACCTATGAATATAATTTTTGGCCTTATGGTACAGGTCGCGACTATCGCGGAGCCAAGCGTCTGACACCTTTCGTTTTCGGAGGTCTGGGCTTCACCTCGGCCAGCGGAAAAGGAAAGAGTGCCGCTACGGCCAACGTCCCTTTGGGACTGGGTATCAAGTATAAGGTGGGGCCGCGTGTGAATCTCGGACTGGAGTGGGCGGTACACTTCTCACTCAGCGACAAGCTCGATGGTGTGGCCGACCCCTACTATGTGAAGAGCAGCGGTCCGTTCAAGAATACCGACTGCTACAGCGCCCTCCAGCTATCGCTTACCTATAGTTTCTGGAAGAAATGCAGGGTCTGTCACAATCAGGATGAGTGAAGAGGGAGATAATAAGGAGATAATAGGGAGATATAAAAAGTAAAGACGTGAATACAATAGACAAGAACAATATCCCGCAGCATATTGCCATCATCATGGACGGCAACGGACGCTGGGCTACCGACCGTGGACTCGATCGCACCTTCGGCCACAAGGCCGGACTGGACACCGTGAAGACGATTACGGCAGCGTGTGCCAGGCTGGGCGTGAAGTATCTGACGCTCTACACTTTCTCAACGGAGAACTGGAACCGTCCAGCCTATGAGATAGAGGCCTTGATGGGACTTGTGCTCGGATTCATAGAGATGGAGCTGTTCACAGACAACAATGTGAGATTCCAGATGGTAGGCGATATGGAACGCCTGCCCAAGAGCGTGCAGGACAAGATACACTACATGGAGAATCTGACTGCCAAGAACGATGGTATGACGTTGGTTGTGGCCATGAGTTATTCGTCAAGACTGGAACTCACAAGGGTTACTCGCCAGATAGCCGAAGAGGTGAAGAGCGGCCAGCTCGACCTCGACGACATCACGGAACAGACCATCAACGACCATCTGTGGACGAACTTCATGCCCGACCCCGATCTCCTCATCCGCACGGGCGGCGAGCTGCGCATCTCCAACTACCTGCTCTGGCAGATAGCCTATTCGGAACTCTACTTCTGTGACACCTATTGGCCCGACTTCGCAGAGGAAAACCTTCACGAAGCCATCGTTAGCTACCAGCAGCGTCAGCGCCGGTTCGGAAAAACAGAGGCACAGGTGGAAGAAGAACAAAACAGGGAAGAAAAGAAATAAGAATATAAGAAGGAAAAAAGGAAGCAACGTGAACCGTTATTATATTATAAATAAGGTGAAGGGACGGGTGAAGGCGTTTTTGCTCTTTCACCTTTTCGCCTTCGTAGCTCTGACAGCCTCGGCACAGGACAAGATTGTCAATCCCACTATCTCCTACGCCGGTTCACCCCGCGTATGCATACTGGGAGGTATCAATGTGTCGGGTGTCTCAAACTATGAGGATTATGTACTGGCAGGCATCTCCGGCCTCAGCGTAGGACAGGAACTGGAAGTGCCGGGCACGGAGATAACGGAAGCCGTGAAGCGCTATTGGAAACACGGACTGTTCTCCAACGTGAGCATCACCGCCGACTCCATCGTGGGCAACAAGATATGGCTTCATGTGTGGCTGACCAGCCGTCCGCGCGTGTCCACCATCAACTATATTGGTCTGAAGAAGAGTGAGCGCGAGGACATGGAGAAAAAGCTCGGACTGCTGAAGGGCATGAGTATCCACCCCAACCACCTCGACCGCGCGAAGATCCTTGCCAAGAAATACTTCGATGACAAGGGCTTCAAGAATGCCGACATCGAGATTATGCAGCGCGAGGACATCTCGCAGCCCAACCATGTCATTCTCGACCTCATCATCGACAAGAAGGAGAAGGTCAAAGTGAAGAACATCTTCCTCGATGGCAACCGGAGCCTCTCCAACAACAAGATCAAGGGTACACTCTTCACCAGGGGTGCCTTCACTAAGACCCACGAGTCTGGCAAGCTCGCCAACATCTTCAAGTCGAAGAAGCGTTTTACGCCGGAACGCTACAAGGAGGACAAGCAGAGCCTCATTCAGAAATACTATGAGCTGGGTTACCGCGATGCCTATATCGTGGAAGACAGCGTATGGACTGCCGACGAGAAGCATGTCAACATCTTCCTGAAAGTGGACGAGGGCAAGCAGTACTTCATCCGCAACATCACCTGGGTGGGCAACACCATCTATCCCACTGCCTACCTGAGCAAGCTTCTCGGAATGAAGAAAGGCGATGTCTATAACCAAAAGCTGATGTCGAAGCGACTGTCGGAGGACGATGATGCTGTGGGAAATGAATACTGGAACAACGGTTATCTCTTTTATAACCTCGACCCCACGGAAGTGAACATCACCGGTGACTCCATTGATCTGGAGATGCGCATCGTGGAAGGTCCGCAGGCACATGTCAGCCATGTGCGCATCAATGGCAACGACCGCATTTATGAAAACGTAGTGCGTCGTGAGCTGCGCACCAAGCCCGGTGACCTCTTCTCCAAGGATGCGCTCATGCGCTCCGCCCGTGAGCTGGCTTCCATGGGCCATTTCGACCCAGAGAAGGTACAGCCCGATATCAAGCCCAATCAGGAAGACGGCACCGTAGATATCAACTGGAACCTGGAGCAGAAGTCCAACGACCAGGTGGAGTTCTCGCTGGGTTGGGGACAGACCGGTGTCATCGGACGTGTGGGACTGAAGCTGAACAACTTCTCCATGGCCAACCTCTTCAACAAGAACAAGGAGCACCGCGGACTCCTTCCCATCGGCGACGGTGAGACCATGTCCATCGGTGCACAGACCAATGGTACCTACTATCAGTCGTACAACATCAACTACGGCACCAATTGGCTCGGCGGCAAGCGCCCCATACAGTTCAACATCGGTGCCTTCTACTCCCGCCAGACCGACGTGTCCAGCAACTATTATAACAGCAGTTACATGAGTAACTACTATAATTACATGCTGGGCTACGGCAACTACAGCTACGGATACGGACAGGAGAATTTCTACGACCCTGACAAGTACATCCAGATGTTCGGTGCCTCCATTGGATGGGGTAAACGCCTGCGCTGGCCCGATGACTTCTTCTTCCTCTCCCTGCAGTTGGGCTTCACCCGCTACATGATGAAGAACTGGCGCTACTTCCTGATGACCAACGGTACGTCTAACAACCTCAACCTGAGCATCTCGCTGAACCGTTCGTCAACCGACAACAACCTCTTCCCGCGAAGCGGTTCTGAGTTCACGGCATCGGTCACGCTCACACCGCCTTGGTCGGTCTTCGACAACAAAGACTATAAGAATCTGGCCAACGACTACTCTTCACCTTCCTACTCCTTTGAGCAGCAGGAGAAATATCGTTGGGTGGAATACCACAAGTGGAAGTTCAAGGGCCGCACCTTCACCCCCCTCACCAAGGGAACGAAGTGTCTGGTGCTGATGACGCGCGTGGAGCTGGGTATCCTCGGCGCCTACAACAAATACAAGAAGTCGCCGTTTGAGACCTACTACATGGGTGGTGACGGTATGAGCGGCTATTCCACGGGCTATGCCGAGGAGACCATCGGTCTGCGCGGCTATGAGAACGGATCGCTCACGCCCTATTACGAGGAAGGCTATGCCTATGACCGCTTCACGGCAGAACTGCGCTATCCTTTCATGCTGGGCAACACCACCATCTATGGTCTGACCTTCCTTGAGGGCGGTAATGCCTGGCATCACAGCAGCAAGTTCAATCCCTTCGACATGAAACGCTCTGCCGGTATCGGCGTACGTATCTTCCTCCCGATGGTCGGCCTGATGGGTATCGACTGGGCATACGGTTTCGACAAGGTGAAGAACGGCTCCGTCATGGAGAAGGGTGGAAGTAACTTCCACTTTATCCTGGGACAGGAGTTCTAATAAAAAATGAAATGACAATGAAAAGAATACTATTGATAGCCGGTTTGATGTTTGCAGCGACCTTGTCGATGCAGGCACAGAAGTTCGCGCTGCTCGACATGGAGTATATCCTCAAGAACATTCCTGCCTACGAGCGTGCCAACGAACAGCTCAACCAGGTGAGCAAGAAATGGCAGGCAGAGGTGGAGGCCCTCAATACCGAGGCTGCCACCATGTATAAGAACTATCAGAACGAGGTGGTCTTCCTTTCCCAGGAACAGAAGAAGGACAAGCAGGAGGCCATCATGAAGAAGGAGAAGGAGGCCAGTGACCTGAAGCGCAAGTACTTCGGTCCCGAGGGTGAGCTCTTCAAGAAGCGTGAGAGCCTGATGAGCCCCATCCAGGACGAGATCTACAACGCCGTGAAGGAGATTGCCGACATGCGCGGCTATAGTCTTGTGCTCGACCGCGCCAGCGACACCGGCATCATCTATGGCTCGCCCAGCGTTGACATCAGCAACGAGGTGCTGAAGAAACTTGGCTACTAAGAAAAAACATAAAACAAAAAAGTATAAATCAAAAAGTTAAAAGAAAACGAACATGAAGAAAATTATTTTAGCATTGCTGCTTCTGGCTCCGATGACGGTGTTTGCCCAGAAGTTCGGATGTGTGGACTATGATGCCATTGCACAGAACCTTCCTGAATACGCTAAGGCCCAGGGTGACCTGCAGGCTATGGCCAAGCAGTTTGAGAACGACCTGAAGTCCATGCAGGATGAGTTGCGCCGCAAGGCAGAGGAGTACGACAAGACAAAGTCAACCATGAACGCCACGAAGCAGCAGGAGACCGAGCAGGTTCTCATGGAGATGCAGCAGAAGTATCAGCAGGCTTATGAGGACAACTCCAATGAGCTGCAGAAGAAACAGCAGGAGCTGCTCCAGCCCATCCAGTTGAAGGTGGCCAAGGCCATTGAGAACGTAGGCACCCAGGGTGGCTATGTCTATATCGTGATGAAAGGCTCGCTGCCCTTCATCAGCCCCACGCTCTGTGAGGATGTCACCGAGGCCTGCAAGTCCGAGGTGCTGAAAGTGAAGTAAGAATCATTCATTTTTCCATAAAAATTCCGTCATGAAGAAACAAATCATGATGCTGATTGCTCTTGTACTGTCGCTCACGGCGACGGCACAAGAGCAACAGGTTTCCGCTCAGACGGAAACCACTGAGGCATCGGCTTTCCTCTTCGGTTACATCAACTTCGACGAGGTGCTGGTGCTGATGCCCGACTATGCCGTCGCCAAGCGCAACATTGAGGATCTCCGCATCAAGTATGAGGCAGAGACCCGGCGCAGCGAGGAGGAGTTCAACCGCAAGTATGAGGACTTCCTCGACGGTCAGCGCGACTTTGCGCCCTCCATCCTTCGCAAGCGACAGGCAGAGATTCAGGACATGATGGATCGTAATGTTGCCTTCAAGGAAGAGGCCGGTCGCCTGCTTGCTCAGGCTGAGCGCGATGCCATTGCCCCGCTCCGCGAGAAGCTCACCGCCGCCATCCAGTCCGTAGGCAGTCGCCTCGGTCTTGCCTTTGTGCTGAACAGTGCAGCCAACAGTCTGCCGTTCATCGATCCTGCCAAGGGTGTTGACATCACCGAAGAGGTGAAGAAAGTTCTTGAGATAACTGAACCTTAACGACAAGACGCCAAGCGCATGTTTCCTTCATCCCCCGGCCCCATAGGTATCTTTGACTCCGGCTATGGCGGACTGACCATCCTGCATGGCATTCGCCAGCTCCTTCCCGAGTACGACTATCTGTACTTGGGCGACAATGCGCGTACCCCCTATGGACCGCGCTCCTTTGAAGTGGTCTATCAGTTCACGCGTCAGGCGGTGATGAAGATGTTCTCCCTGGGCTGTCACCTCGTCATCTTGGGCTGCAACACCGCCTCGGCCAAAGCCCTGCGCAGCATCCAGCAGCGCGACCTTCCCGCCTGGGACAAAGACCGCCGCGTGCTGGGTGTCATCCGCCCAACGGCAGAGGTCATCGGCGAGCTCACGCAGAGCAACCATGTGGGCCTGCTCGCCACGGAAGGAACGGTGAAGAGTAACAGCTACCAGTTGGAAATCAGCAAGCTCTGGCCCGACATCAAGGTGTCGGGTGTGGCCTGTCCTTTCTGGGTGCCGCTGGTGGAGTACAATGAAGCCGACTCTCCCGGAGCCGACTATTTCGTGAAGAAGCGTCTCGATGAGCTCATGCGCAAGGATCCCCTCATCGATGCCGTCATCTTGGGCTGCACCCATTATCCGCTGCTCATGCCCAAGATTCTTAAGTACATACAGCCCGGTGTGCGCATTGTTCCGCAGGGCGAGTATGTAGCCAATAGCCTGAAGGAATACCTTCAGCGCCATCCGCAGATAGACCGTGCCTGCACCAAGGGCAGCACCGTCAGTTATTATACCACGGAGAATCCTGATAAGTTCAAGGAGTCTGCACAGATTTTCCTCCACGAACCCGTGGAGGCCAAATGCATCACGTTAGGCTAACTGAGCAGACGGCGGGAGAAGTATCTCACCGGATACCATGCCGACAGCCAGCCTACCACAATCACGGTGATAAAGACAAGCAGCACGTCAATGTAGTGTACGCTGACCGGATAGGCCTCGATGATGAAGGCCCCCGACTTGTTGCCCAGCGAAACAAGCCCGAGCTGCTGCTGTGCCAGGCAGAGCAGCAGGCCGATGATGATGCCAGCCATGGCTCCCGTCAGGGAGATAAGCAGTCCTTCCAGCATGAAGATGTTCGTAATCTGGTGGTTGCTGGCCCCCAGGTTCCGCAGCGTCATCACGTCATCCTTCTTGTCAATCATCAGCATCGACAGGCTGCCCACAATGTTGAAGCAGGCCACGACGAGGATGAACGTCAGGAAGATGTAGGCCAATACCTTTTCTATCTGCATGATCTTGAATGTGTCAGCCTGCTGTTCATAGCGGTCCATCACCTTGTATTTCCCCTCACATAGTTTCCTTATCTTTTTCTTGACGGCATTGATGTTGCTGCCGTCCTTCAGGCGCAGCTCCAGCGAAGAGAGCATACCCTGCTGTTCAAAGAGGCGGCGGGCAAAGCCGATGCTCGTCAGCACGAAGGTCTTGTCGTACTTCGACTGACTGACGGAGAACACCACGCCGGGCGAGATGACAGAGTCCACGCTGAATCCTTCCATCGCCTCACTGATGTCCACCTGTCCCTCCCTGACGGGCGCATAGAGCTTCATGTAGTCGGGGAAATAGGCTCCCATGCCCAGATCCTGGGCCAGACGGATGCCGGGAGTGCCATACTCCAGGTTGGCGGCATGTAGGCTGAACTCGCCGTCGCCATAGACGATGTCCTCAATATGGGTCAGCTCCGTGAAGTTGTCATCCACACCTTTCACCTTGACCATCGCCTGCCGGTCACGATAGACGGCCAGTGCCTGGTCTTCCACGCTCTCCGTTGCCACGTCTATCTCCGGCAACTGCTTGATGGAAACCAGGATGGGGTCATCGGCAGGAGCCGTCTTTCCCATCACCGGCACTACCTTCAGCTGCGGGTCGAACGAGGTGAAGAGCGTCGCCACCAGGTCGTGGAAGCCGTTGAACACGCTGAGCACCACCACCAGTGCCATCGTTGCCACCATCACACCCGTCATCGAGATGGCGGAGATGATGTTGATGACATTGGTGCTCTTCTTCGAGAAGAGGTAGCGTCGCGCTATGTAGAATGGGAATCTCATTTCTTTAGAAGCTCATCGATCCGCTCGATGTAGTCCAGTGAGTCGTCGATGAAGAAGCGCAGTTCCGGAATGATGCGTACCTGCTTGCCCACACGCTTACCCAGTTCAAAGCGAATGGTCTTCATGTTGGCATTCACGTTGTTGATAATCTCCTCGCCCTTCTCACTGGGGAAGATGCTCAGGTAGGCGGTGCAAACGCTCAGGTCGGGGCTCACCTTTGCGCGCGTCACGCTGACCATCACACCGTGCATCTGGCGTGTCTGCCCCTGGAAAATCAGGCTCAACTCCTTCTGGAAGAGCCTGGCTATCTTGTTCTGTCTTGTTTCCTGCATGGTTTCTGTAGCATTGTATCTGTATGCAAAGGTACAACTTTTTTCCTATTTTCTACTCTTTCATGAATAAAAAAGCGGGAAAAAGCTTGCTCGTTTCAGAAATAATTCGTATTTTTGCGGTGAACCTATTAATAACTAAAGCCCATGAAGGGGGAAAGGAGTACTACTATGAGACGAAGAGACAACTGGAGCGAGGAAGAACTTTACGACCTCGACAACTTGTACAACATGGAACCAGACGAGAACTACGCTACCGCAGACTCGTCAACATGGTATAGCTAAAGAGAAAAGGGTTGCTTCAGGCAACCCTTTCTTATGCAAGCGAAACGATAATATACAATCATGACAGAAGAGCAAATAGCTGCAAAGAAGAAATACGCCGGAGAGAAGAAAACCTCGATGAAGCGCCGTGATGACCATCACGACTACACGGAGCGGCGTATGTATATGATTACGCTGGAAGTGGAAGGGCGCAGACCGCTCTTCGGTCGGCTTGTGGGCAATCCTTTCGCTGAACGAGGGAGCAAGGACGAGCCGCACATCGAACTGACGGAACTTGGCAAAGCCGTACAAAGCGAATGGATGGGCATTCATGGTTTCTACCCGCAGATAGAGGTGAAAGCAGTTCAGATGATGCCCGACCACATGCACGGCATCCTTTTTGTGACGGCTCCGCTGCCAGTGCATTTAGGGCAGGTGATCTCTGGGTTCAAGGCAGGCTGCCGGAAGGCGCAGAAAGCACTGGAAGCAGCAGCGGCAGAGCCGCAACCCACTGATAAAAGAGTGCAACCCTCCCCGCAGTCTTCTCTGCAGGTGCCGGCTTCGCCGTCGCAATATTCTCCGCAGTCTTCTCTGCAGGTGCCGGCTTCGCCGTCGCAATATTCTCCGCAGTTTTCTCTGCAGCCTTCCCCGCCGCCTTCTCCGCAGGCATCGGCTCTGCCGTCGCAATCTTCTCCGCAGGCGTCGGCTTCGCCGTCGCAAGCCTATAGTCCGCTTTTCGCCAAAGGCTATAACGACCTGATTCTCCGTTCCTACGACGAACTGCCCGCCTGGCAGAACTACCTGCGCGACAACCCGCGCCGCCTGATGATGAAGCGTGCTCGACCAGAATGGCTGCGACCATTCTTTGATTATCGCGTAGGAACACATAGCTATAGTGGCATTGGCAACCGCCAGTTGCTGGATGTGCCCAAACGTGAGGCAGTTCGTGTCTCGCGACGACTGAATGACAGCCAGATAGCTGCAGAGGTTAGCAGATACATGGCGATGGCAAAAGAGGGAGCGGTGTTGGTATCACCTGCCATTTCGCCTGGCGAGAAGCTTGTGATGCGCACGGCCTTTGATGCAGGCTTGCCGGCTATCGTTATTGTTGAGAATGGCTTTACCCCATTGTCAAAGCCGCATGGCGAGCAGTTTGAAGCATGTGCCAATGGGCGTTTGTTGATGCTCTCGCCGTGGGAACACCATAATGAGAAAAGAAAACTTACTGCCGAGCAATGCAGACAGATGAACCTAATGGCTATGGATCTGTGCGAATAAAAAGATAACAGCTAATAATGAAAATGCCCTCCGAGGAGGGCATATAGGATGAAATCCTTCGGCATATAGCCTTATTGTGATAAGATGTAGAATATCTTACGATTGCAAAGGTAGTTATAAACATCGTAACAGCAAAATATTTAGCTTTAAAAATTTGTCATCATAAGTATTTTTTGTAATTTTGGCTCTTGATTTCTAAAAGCCTAAAATTATGAAAAAAAGAATTCTTGGAATAGATACAGGTACAAACAGCCTTGGTTGGGCCGTTGTTGATAAAAATGAAGATGGACTCTTCTCTTTAATCAGAAGGGGAAGTCTTATCTTTCAAGAAGGTGTAAAGGTAGAAAAGGGTATAGAATCCTCTAAAGCGGCAGACAGGACTTCCCATCGTGCACTTCGAAAACAATATTTTCGCAGAAGACTTAGAAAGATTGAGGTACTCAAGGTGCTTGTGGAATTTGGTTGGTGTCCGTATCTATCTTCCGAAGCCCTTCACCTGTGGCATGTGAAGAAAATATATCCTGTAGATGAGGCTTTCATGGCATGGCAACGTACCAATGATAATTTTGAAGAGAATCCTTACTATTACAGACATTTGTGTTTGCACGAAAAGTTAGATCTAAACGAGAAGGCCAATCGATATGTCTTGGGAAGAGCAATGTATCATTTGGCTCAGCGAAGAGGTTTCCTCAGCAATCGTCTTGAGCAGGGAGATGATAAGGAGACAGGTAAGGTAAAGGAAGGCATTTCGTCATTGTCTAAGAGTATGTCGGATGCAGGATGTGAATATCTTGGAGATTATTTCTATAAAATATATAAGGAGAAAGGAAACACAGAAAGAATACGCACACATTATACTGACCGCGAAGGACATTATAAGAAAGAATTCTATGCTATATGTGAGCGACAAAGTCTTTCCAAGGAACAGGTGTCAAAGTTAGAGAAGGCTTTGTATTTCCAACGTCCATTGAAAAGTCAACGCCAAGGCGTAGGTAAATGTACTTTTGAGCCAAAGAAACCTCGTGTGGCTGATTCTCATCCAGCATTCGAACTATTTAGGATGTTGTCATTTGTGAACAATATTAAGATAAAAGGTCCTCACGATGTAGAACTTCGCCCTCTTTCTCAAGAAGAATATGAAAAAGCAAAGCCCATGTTCTTCAGAAAAAGTAAGCCCCAGTTTGATTTTGAGGATATAGCCAAAGCCATTGCTGGCAAAGGCAAGTACCAATATATTAAGGAGGTGGGCGAAAAGGAATATAAGTTTAACTACCGAATGACGCAAGGTGTTACCGGTTGTCCTACTATTGCAAGTCTCATCTCTGTTTTTGGCGAAGATTATGTTGCCGCAATTACTGAACGATATACACTTTCTGCAGGCAAGACTCCAGAGCAGATGGTTAATGATGTGTGGAATGTTCTCTATAGCTTTAGCGACAAGGATAAGGTGAAGCAATGGGGAAGGGAAAAGCTTCAGATGGATGAAGAAGATGCCGAGAAATTTTCAAAAATCAAACTTACTCACAGCTTTGCTTCACTTAGCCTGGCCGCTGTCAACAAGATTCTTCCTTGGCTAGAGCAGGGACTTATATATTCTCATGCTGTTTTGATGGCAAAAGTACCAGACATTGTGGGAAAAGAAGTTTGGGAAGCTCGCGGAGAATCCATTACGAAGGAATTGTTATCTTTGATTGCGAATTTCAATCCTAAGGACATCGCAATGCAGGGGACATTGGATTTCTGTCTGAAAGACATCTTAAAGGATATGTGCGATTTGGCGTCAGGCGCGACAGAAAAGTTGTATCATCCCTCTATGATAGAAACCTATCCAGATGCGACGAAGAATACACAGGGTGTCTATCAGTTAGGATCTCCAAGAACCAATGCTGTGCGCAATCCGATGGCGATGCGTTCATTACACCAATTAAGAAAGGTTATAAATGCTTTGTTGCGAGAAGGTGTCATCAATAGCGATACGGAGATTCATATCGAATATGCCCGTGAACTGAATGATGCCAACAAACGCAAGGCTATAGCTCAATGGAACAAAGATAGAGAAGCTTTGCGAAAGAAATATTCTGAAGACATACGCACATTGTACAAGCAAGAATGTGGTAAGAACATTGAGCCTACAGCCGATGACATCATAAAATTTCAGCTGTGGGAAGAGCAAGGTCATATCTGTCTGTATACAGGCGACTCAATTGGTATAACTGATTTTATTGGCCCAAACCCAAGTTATGATATTGAGCATACTGTACCTCGCAGTGTTGGAGGCGATAGCACACTTGAGAACATGACTCTTTGCTCCAGTAAATTCAATCGCGAGATAAAGAAAACAAAATTACCCACTCAGTTAGCCAATCATGATGCCATTATGTCAAGGCTTGAGGAGTGGCATGAGAAGATAGAGAAGCTTCGTAAGGATGTGGACCGTGCGAAGACATACTCAGGTATGGACAAAGACAGTAAAGACCGCCAGATTCAGAAAAGACACCTGCTAAAGCAGGAACTTAAATATTGGACGGAGAAGTACAAGCGCTTCCAGATGGAGGAAGTGCCTGAAGGTTTTGCTCGAAGACAAGGTGCAGGGATTGGTCTTGTTGGAAAATATGCAGGGCTTTATCTGAGGTCTTTGTTCCACAAGGCAGATGACAGAACTAAGAGTAATGTGCGTGTTGTAAAGGGCACCACTACTGCTGAGTATCGGAAGATGTGGGGCATACAAGATGAAGATGAAAAGAAATCTCGCGACAATCATGTTCATCATTGTATCGATGCTATTACTATTGCTTGCATAGAGCCAGGAGAATATAATGCTACGGCAAGATATTATCAGCAGTTGGAAGAGTATGAGAGAAACGAATCCAATAAGCCGTCGTTCCCAAAACCTTGGCCTACCTTTACAGAGGATATAAAGGCTATTGCGCAAGAAATGTTAGTCGTTCATAGTACGCCGGACAATATGCCAAAGCATGCCCGCAAATATGTTCAGACATCGAATGGTAAGAAACTTGCGATGGGCGACTCTGCCCGTGGTTCATTGCATAATGACACTTATTATGGAGCAATAGAACGTGATGGGGAAATAAAGTATGTTGTCCGCAGACCTCTTAGTTCTTTCGAAAAAGTTTCAGATATTGAAAACATCGTTGATCCTGCGGTAAAAGAAATCGTTAAACGTGCCGTTGAAGAGAAAGGACTCAAACAAGCAGTATCAGAGGTGATATATATGAATGAAGAGAAGGGCATCAAGATAAATAAAGTTAGATGCTATGCCAAGACAGTAAAGAGTCCCTTGAACATACGAAAGCAACGTGATCTTTCGCGGAAAGAATATAAACATCAATTCCATGTGCAAAATGAGAGTAACTATATGCTTTCAATATATGAAGGAGAAGTAAAGGGGAAGAAGAAACGTGCTTATGAATTAGTTAAAAGCATTGAAGCCGTCGAATTTTACAAAAAGAGTACTGATAAGGTAGAATTTCCTTCAATTGTTCCTCAAAGCAAGAATAATCTTCCATTAAAACACAAACTGAAAATTGGCCAGCATGTTTTATTGTATGAGAATTCTGCGTTAGAAATAGAATTTTCGGATGTAAGAGACCTAGCCAGAAGATTATATGTGATAACAGGTTTAAGTTATTTGCCTGTAGGTAAAGGTTTTGGAACAATTGTTATGAGGCATCACCAAGAGGCAAGGATGGCGAAAGATATTAAGACAACAAATGGCTCTTTCAAAAATACTGACCCCTATAGACCCTCAATAATTCAACTTCATACTCAATTTAAGGCTCTTGTTGAAGGTGAAGATTTTATTATTACCCCATTAGGAGAGTTTAAGGTTATTCGTTAAAAATTATGTTGAAGCGTACACTTGTTATTTCGAGTCCAATGATTCTTTCTCTGAAGAATCAGCAACTGGTGCTTGCATATAGGGATTCTCCAGATGAAAAGCAGACTGTTCCAATTGAAGATATTGGTATGGTTTTGCTAGAACATCAGCAAACTTCAATAACTTTACCTTTGCTTAATGCGCTTGCAGAGAATGATGTACAGGTCGTTATATGTAACAACAAAGGAATGCCAAGTGCAATTATCCAGGGTTTAAATAGTAATAACTTGCAAGGTGAAACACTAAGAAATCAGATTGCCTGTGGCGAAGTTCTGAAAAAACAATTATGGAAGCAAGTCGTTGAAGCGAAAATAAAAAACCAAGCCTCCTTGCTGAATAGTATTGGAGAAGATGGCAACGTGTTAAAACCTTTCTATTCAAATGTTAGGAGTGGTGACGTTGACAATCGAGAGGGAATTGCTGCTCGTATATATTTTCAGCATCTGTTTGGAGAAAATTTTGTTCGTAATAGAGACGAATTGGGTGTAAATGCTCTGCTTAATTATGGCTATTCTGTTTTGAGAGCTGCAACATGTAGGGCAATCGTATCATCTGGACTTCAGCCGGCTATCGGAATATTTCATCATAACAGAAGTAATGCTTATCCCTTGGCAGATGATTTGATGGAACCCTTTAGACCATTTGTTGATGCAGTTGTTTACGATTTAGCAATGCGCGGACAGATGGAACTAACAAAAGAAGTAAAAGGAGAATTGATAAGCGTGTTATATGCTGATACAATGTATGCAAAAGTGATGCGTCCGCTCAGCGTAGGTCTGTCAATGACAACTGCCAGTATGGTGAAATGTCTGTCCAAAGAGCAAAACACAATAAGTATGCCAGCATTACCATGACATTTGAAAGACTAAATGCATATCACATTATGTGGTTGTTTGTGATGTTTGATTTACCAGTAATGACCAAGAAAGAACGAAAGGATGCAACGCTGTTTCGTAAGAACTTGGAAAAGGATGGTTTTACCATGCATCAATTTAGTGTTTACATTAGGTATTGTGGTTCGTTGGAAAGTGCTCAGATGCATATAAAAAGGGTTAAAGGATTTACCCCAGAAAAGGGACATGTAAGTGTCCTTTCAATTACGGATAAGCAATATTCGAACATAATACATATATGGGGAGCTATAGAGAAAAAATCTAAACCGACCCCAATGCAATTGGAATTTTTTTAGTACTTTTGCATGGTAAGAATTCTATATTTACCCACTTCATGTATGTTAAACATGATGCAAATGCTTGAAAATGAAGCAAATACAAAGTATATGTTGTGGTTTGATGTAGAAGAATGATAAAAGACAACCTTCACAGAGAACTGGTTGAAGCATACCGGTTGTGGTTTGATGTAGAAGAATGATAAAAGACAACTTTCGTAATCCAGTCCACAATCTATCCGCAGTTGTGGTTTGATGTAGAAGAATGATAAAAGACAACTGCAGCTGGAACAGGAAAAGAGGCACTTCAGTTGTGGTTTGATGTAGAAGAATGATAAAAGACAACACATGCGGAGTGAACGTGAACTTCAAACTAGTTGTGGTTTGATGTAGAAGAATGATAAAAGACAACAAGATACCCTACTAAGTGCGACCCTCTTAGGTTGTGGTTTGATGTAGAAGAATGATAAAAGACAACGCATGGCTGCTGCCGCAAGTCAGGGCGACCGTTGTGGTTTGATGTAGAAGAATGATAAAAGACAACATCCTACACAAAAGGCAAGACAATGCGCAAGTTGTGGTTTGATGTAGAAGAATGATAAAAGACAACATATAGTTAATACCATAGTACCAGGTATGGTTGTGGTTTGATGTAGAAGAATGATAAAAGACAACCCGACTTCTACTATATGTTAAGGTGGTTTGTTGTGGTTTGATGTAGAAGAATGATAAAAGACAACCATGCAATCCCGTAAGGTGCTCACCGAACAGTTGTGGTTTGATGTAGAAGAATGATAAAAGACAACCAATGTGAAGCAGGGTAGTAATGGCACTACGTTGTGGTTTGATGTAGAAGAATGATAAAAGACAACTTCCTGTGCGCTGTGGTTATTCATCAATGAGTTGTGGTTTGATGTAGAAGAATGATAAAAGACAACTTCTTGCTTGATGAAGTGCCCTTGATGGAGTTGTGGTTTGATGTAGAAGAATGATAAAAGACAACGATACAATAATCTTAAAGCAGGAGAATATGTTGTGGTTTGATGTAGAAGAATGATAAAAGACAACAAGTTGCAAGGATTGGAAAGAGCTACTCTGTTGTGGTTTGATGTAGAAGAATGATAAAAGACAACCGGGTTGCTTGAGGAATTTTTCAAAGCACTGTTGTGGTTTGATGTAGAAGAATGATAAAAGACAACATGTAACTTGTTTGGTACTTTTAACATTTGTTGTGGTTTGATGTAGAAGAATGATAAAAGACAACAGGCATACGACAAGCACAAGGCAGACCCCGTTGTGGTTTGATGTAGAAGAATGATAAAAGACAACTCTGCGCCAGTTGTGCTTCCTGCTCGCTGTGTTGTGGTTTGATGTAGAAGAATGATAAAAGACAACCTCACGGCTGATATCATTGTACGGTCTGAAGTTGTGGTTTGATGTAGAAGAATGATAAAAGACAACCAATAACAATTTAACCCCCTGGCAGGACAGTTGTGGTTTGATGTAGAAGAATGATAAAAGACAACATACAAATCACACAATCGTTTTTTCTTAAGTTGTGGTTTGATGTAGAAGAATGATAAAAGACAACAGAAGATGAAAAGGGAATGTCAACAGCACAGTTGTGGTTTGATGTAGAAGAATGATAAAAGACAACTATAACCGTGAAATCATCGCTGCCGGAAAGTTGTGGTTTGATGTAGAAGAATGATAAAAGACAACTATAGACATTGTCAGCAAGCCAATCTTTAGGTTGTGGTTTGATGTAGAAGAATGATAAAAGACAACAAACCGACCTACTCCCTTATTACTGACTCGGTTGTGGTTTGATGTAGAAGAATGATAAAAGACAACTTAACTCTCTGTTTAACCAGTTAACAAAGTGTTGTGGTTTGATGTAGAAGAATGATAAAAGACAACATATAAAAATCTCCTATACTTTAAAAGTTGTTGTGGTTTGATGTAGAAGAATGATAAAAGACAACTTCCACACAGAATGGTACCACCATCATCCGGTTGTGGTTTGATGTAGAAGAATGATAAAAGACAACCAAATAGACCTTTGACTCACTAGAAGTAGGGTTGTGGTTTGATGTAGAAGAATGATAAAAGACAACAAGCCCGAGGAGCGGGTGCGTATGTATCTGGTTGTGGTTTGATGTAGAAGAATGATAAAAGACAACTCCACCTATGCCACTGAAAACGCTTGCGTGGTTGTGGTTTGATGTAGAAGAATGATAAAAGACAACCAAAAGTTGGTTTTTGGCTCCAAGGATCGGTTGTGGTTTGATGTAGAAGAATGATAAAAGACAACTGCAGAGAAGAAACTAGAATTAACCTCATGTTGTGGTTTGATGTAGAAGAATGATAAAAGACAACCAGGTATCAAAACTCATGGAGCCTCTTTGGTTGTGGTTTGATGTAGAAGAATGATAAAAGACAACCATAATATTTACAGGAGTAGCAGCCCAAGGTTGTGGTTTGATGTAGAAGAATGATAAAAGACAACCCAACGTACGCATCGGTACCATATCCCAGGTTGTGGTTTGATGTAGAAGAATGATAAAAGACAACGAGCCGTTCGGAGTCAAGAAAGAGTATACGTTGTGGTTTGATGTAGAAGAATGATAAAAGACAACAGAATCTTCATCAACATCAAGGTTAAAGAGGTTGTGGTTTGATGTAGAAGAATGATAAAAGACAACCCGACTTCTACTATATGTTAAGGTGGTTTGTTGTGGTTTGATGTAGAAGAATGATAAAAGACAACCATGCAATCCCGTAAGGTGCTCACCGAACAGTTGTGGTTTGATGTAGAAGAATGATAAAAGACAACCAATGTGAAGCAGGGTAGTAATGGCACTACGTTGTGGTTTGATGTAGAAGAATGATAAAAGACAACTTCCTGTGCGCTGTGGTTATTCATCAATGAGTTGTGGTTTGATGTAGAAGAATGATAAAAGACAACTTCTTGCTTGATGAAGTGCCCTTGATGGAGTTGTGGTTTGATGTAGAAGAATGATAAAAGACAACTAAAGCGGTAATAACATACCTGTAGAGGCAGTTGTGGTTTGATGTAGAAGAATGATAAAAGACAACTCGGCAAGGACAATCGCCCATTCCTCGATGGTTGTGGTTTGATGTAGAAGATATAAGACAACCTTTTCCAGCAGAAAGGAGTCCAACCCCCTCCCGCTCGGCCGAAGGACGCTTGCCAGAGCAAGAACCTCCCCGAGGGGAGGCGAAAGGGATAAAGCTATTGTCTTGGCTTCTTGACTCCCTGACTCCTTGTCTTCTTCCCCTCCCCCTCGGGGGAGTTGGAGGGGGGTACCTCACATGTTCACACAAATGCCCTGCATCCCCGATGTACAAAGGGATTGAGGCGTGTGAGGTATAGTCTTCGACACCTCACACAGACGTCACACACACCCCACACAGCCCCCTCCTTGTCTCCTTGCTTTACATTTCCTTTACAGCGAGGGTCCTGCCCACGAGCATGCCCTTGACGGTCATGGGCTTCAGCGTGAAGCGGCGGTTGGCCTTCGTTGCAGGTGCGCATCCAAGGATGAATGCGACCGCCAGACTCATTGAATAGGCTAAATGCTTCATAATTATAGTTAATTATCTCATTCTTGTCCTGTATTCCTGCGGCGTGATGCCGGAGAGCTTATGGAAGAGTCGGATGAAGTAGGAATGATCGCTGAATCCGAGCTTATAGGCAATGTCTTTGATCGGCTTGTCATCGGTGAAGAGCAACAGCTGTGCACGCTCAATCTTCTTCTTGTTGATGTACTGGAGGGGAGAGATGCCGAACTCGCGCTTGAAGAGCCGGATGAGGTAGGGCTTGGTGATGCAGGCAACATCGGCCAGCTCCTCCAGGTCAAGGGTGCGGCAGATGTTGCTGTGGATATGTGCAAGCACCCGTTTCATCCTTTCGTCCTGTGTCCATATCCGGGGCGTTGCCTCGTGCATGAACCGTGAGAAGAGCATCAGGATGGCTCCGCGCAGTTCCATTTTCTCCCACAAGGCCATGTCGCGGTAGCGTTGCACATAGTCGGTGAACTGCGTGGCGTTGTCGTAAGCCTGCGGATTGCTCTCCGGAAGCCGGGCCTGCGGATGGCGCTGGCACATCATCCGGAAGATTTCCTCTTCGTCGGGACTTCCCTTCACTTCAGTGGGGAAGTGGTAGAACTCCATCACGTCCAGGTCGTTCTTGAAACCTTCATAGACATGCAGGTAGTAATGGTTGAAGACCCCTGTGCATTCATAGGAATGAATGGCATAGGCGGGGATGATATAGAGATTCCCTGCCCGCAGCGAGATGGTCTGATTGCTGAAGTGGAGCAGAGCCTCTCCCTCAGTGACATAATAGATTCTGGTGAAGGGAGAACAGACGTTCTTCCAGTTCCAGTCACCATTATGACAGGCCATGCCTACGTTCAGCATGAGCAGGTTCATGGATTCGATGGGTATTTGAATCATCTTTTTGTTTAGTAGTTTTGTGCAAAGGTACAACTTTTTTTTCATTTTGTCCTATTTCCGTATAATATTGTGAACAGAAGACGTAAAGATTATTTGTTACTTTGCGCCAAATTTTCGATAAAAAGGAAGAAATTAAGAAAGTAAAAAGTAAAGATATGAAAAAGTTTTTATTGATTCTTGCAACGATGATGATGGCGGTTGCTGCCTGGTCACAGGGTGTGAAACCGTTGCCAACACTCCATGTGGAAGGCCGATGGCTGGTGGACCAGCACGGCAACCACGTCGTCTTACACGGTGTGATGGACACGCCGAACATGTATTTCAACGGCTGGCGATGGGGCACGCCGTGGGACGGCTCCGGCACAGGCTATAATGCCACGGGCGTGACGAAGTGTAAAAATTATTTTGAGAAGCTCTTCGCCGGTCTGGAAGAAGCCAAGTGCAACATCTTCCGTTTGCATCTGGATCCCGCCTGGACCAACAGTACGTCAGACACTTATGTCTGGGAGGGTTCTGAAGGACAGGCTGATGGAGTGGGCGGTGAGGCAGACATCACCAAGTTCACCCCCTCGCGCTTGACCTCCTACATGAAGTCGCTCTACTTCCCGCTGGCTAAGAGTGCCATGAACCATGGCATGTTCGTCGTGATGCGTCCGCCGGGCGTGTGCCCTGACAACCTGAAGGTGGGCGACTACTACCAGCAGTATCTTGTCACCGTGTGGGACCTCGTGACGAAGAACGACTCCGTGAAGAAATATTCCGGTCAGATCAGCATTGAGCTGGCCAACGAGCCTATCAGCATCAGGAATGCCGACAACCAGGATGACCCGAAGGCCTTGCACGACTACTTCCAGCCTGTTGTTGACAGGATTCGTGCCAACGGCTTCTCAGGAATCATCTGGGTGCCCGGCACGGGCTGGCAGGCTAACTACACCAGTTATGCCTCCTATCCCATTGAGGGTTATAACATCGGTTATGCCGTGCACGACTACCCGGGATGGTATGGCTGCAGCGACAATACGCCCGACCCCACGTCTCTCATCAACCAGTTCCATACGCAGGTGCCGGTGGTGGACAACTATCCCATCTTCATCTCCGAGGTGGACTGGAGTCCGGAGGACCCGACGGCTGAAGGCCACTATGACGAGCATGGCAACTGGGTGCTGCCCAACCTGGGAACATGGGGCACGGCCAGTACGTCGAAATGGGGTGTGGCCTACAAGGCACTCCTCGACCATTATGGCAATATCTCCATGACCCTTACCCATCCGCATGAGTTCCTGAACATCGATGCTCTGTTGGAGACAGGAGCCGTGGTGCCTGCCTTCGACGGCAACCCCGAGGCCTGCGGCCAGGCGTGCATGGAGTGGTATGCCGACTATTGGAATGTGGACTGGCCGCATGCCGACTTCAAGAACGTGGGCATCAGCGACCTGAGAATAGGCCGCTACAAAAATCCCGTCATCGCTGCCGACTTCCCCGACCCGGATGTCGTGCGCGTGGGTGACACCTTCTATATGATCAGTACCACGATGCACCATTTCCCCGGTGCCACCATCCTAAAGTCTCATGACCTGGTGAACTGGGAATACTGTGCACAGCCGCTCACGCAGCTCTCCACCAACGACAGCTACTCGCTGCTCAACAATGAGAATGCCTATGCGAGAGGCATGTGGGCTTGCTCCATGGCCTACCATAACGGGAAGTTCTATATCCTCCTGAACGGTAATGATGCCGGTGGCTTCGTGCTCTCTGCCGAAGATCCCGAAGGCAAGTGGGACATGAAGGCTCTGCCGCGCATCTATTATGATCCGGGCATGCTCTTCGACAACGGAAAGGTGTATGTGGCCTGCGGTATCGGCAACATCCAGATGTGTGAGCTCGACGAGAACTTCAACTATATCCGTGAGGCGAACGTCATCAGCGACAAGGACGGCCTCGAGGGAAGCCACCTCTATAAGATTGGCAACTATTATTATATCTATGCCACCTACGGCGGCTGGCCTTCCGGTCAGGCTGTCTTCCGCTCTGAGAATATCTTCGGTCCCTACGAGGAGAAGATGCTGGTGGAGAAGGTGATCAACAGTCAGCCCAACACCGTTCATCAGGGTGCGCTCTTCGACACGCCGACCGGACAGTGGTGGACAATCCTGCAGGAAGACAAGGGCTGTCTGGGACGTATGCCCAACCTGCAGCCGGTGAAGTGGGAGGACGACTGGCCCGTGGTGGGCAACAATGGTGTTCCTTATACTTCTTACACCAAGCCGAATGTGGGCTCTGCCTATCCCCGTGAGGCACTGCCTACGAACGATAACTTCCGTTCCTATCCCCTGGGCATGCAGTGGCAGTGGAACCACAATCCTGACAACGGTGCGTGGAGCCTCTTCGACAGGCCGGGATGGATGCGCCTGAAGACATCGGGCGTGGTGAATCGTCTGACACAGGCCCGCAACATGCTCACGCAGCGTATCTTCGCCTTCACCGACCGACCCTCCAAGGGAACGGTTTGCATGGATGTTTCCAACCTGCAGGAAGGCAACCGTGCCGGTATCTGCATCCTTCAGGATCCCTATGCCATGATTGCCGTGGAGAAGAAGGACGGCCAGTACCAGCTTGTATGGCGTCAGGACACATTGAGGGTGCGCGACGACTTCACCCCCGAGGAACAGACCCTGGCCATCGAGCCCAATGACGGCATCATCTACCTGCGTGCCACGGTGAACTATTCCACCAGCAAGACACAATTCTACTATTCTTTGGACAATGTGAACTATTCCCCGCTGGGCAAGCAGACGACGCTGGGCTTCAGTCTCACGGTCTTCGTGGGTGCCCGCTACGGCCTCTTCTGCTATGCTACGCAGGAGAACGAGGAGCAGGGCTATGCCGACTTCGACTGGTTTACGAATGAGGACAGCTTCGAGGAAACCATGTTCTATCCTGCCGAGTTCGAGGGCTTCAATGAGGATATGCTGACGATGGTTGACCTCACCCTGGAGGAAACGGAACAGGAGGTGATGGTGGGCAACGGCAATGCACTGGAACTCATCGCTGCCTTCCGCGACGGTCATACTTCCAACGTGGCTTCCCAGGCGCGCTATGTCATTGACGAGCCGGGCATCGTTGAGGTTCATGACGGTCTGGTGCGTGGTCTCCGTGAGGGAACGGCTCATATCCATGCCACCTATACCGATCCGCTTGGCAATGAACGGACCAAGGATATCACCGTGCACAGCACGTTCTTCCCCTTCGGTGAGACATATATCAGGAAGAACATCTTCGGTAACGGTTTCTACGATGAGGCTACCCGCAACTTCCATCCCAGTGAGAACGGACAGATGGGCTGGGTATATTCCAGCGGTGCCGATATGTCGGGTTACAAGTACCTGATCGTGAAGCTCAAGGCTACAAGTAACAATTCCCACCTGAACATCTACCCGTCCACCAACATCTGGGGCGACTGCTACTCTACCGATGCCTTCGGTTTGAAGAGACGCATCATCGTGAGACTACAGGAAGCACTCTACACCAGTGGCGGCAAGACTGGTCAGCCGCTCGACGCAAGCAATGTGTGCATCGTTGCCTTCTGGGGCACAGGCTCGCAGTACATTAAGATTAACGAGATGTACCTGACCAACAACGATGACTATTCTCCCGAGGTATATACAGGCATCGACACGGTGGAGGATGAGACAACCACCGCTGCCAGCGGCATCTATGACCTGCAAGGCCGCAAGGTTCTGAACCCGCAGCGCGGATTGTATATTGTGAACGGAAAGAAAGTAGTTATAAAATAATGGTCAGAAATTTGATTTTCTCCCTGCTCTTGTCTGCCATGACGGCAGGGAGCTTCGCCCAGCAGCCTGCGGAACTGGTGCTGCGCTATCGTCAGCCTGCCCGTGAATGGGTGGAGGCACTGCCTGTGGGCAATGGTCACATGGGAGCAATGGTCTATGGCGGCATAGACAGAGAGGAGATACAACTGAATGAAGGAACCTTCTGGGGGGGCGGTCCTCACCGCAACGACAATCCCTTGGCGCTGGAATACCTGCCGAAGGTGAGACAGCTCATCTTCGAGGGAAAGAACGGGGAGGCACAGAACCTGATGGGCAGGTATTTCATGTCAGGACGTAACGGCATGCCCTATCAGACATTGGGAAGCCTCCATATCGAGTCGCTGTCGCCTGCGGGCGAGGTGAAAGGATATGAGCGGATGCTCTCCTTGGCTGACGCTACGGCCAGCACCTCCTGGACTGATGGCGACGGAGTGACCTATAGCCGTGAGGTGATCGCCTCGTTGCCCACTCATGTCATTGCCATCCGCATCACAGCCTCGAAACCCAAGGCCCTGAACTTCCTGCTTAGTTTCTCCTCACCCATTGATGTGAGTCGTACACATACGAAGACAGCACTGGTGATGACCGGTCGCGGTCGTGATCATGAGGGTGTGAAGGGTGTTGTTGACATGCGGACGGAAGCCCGTGTGAAGCTCACCGACGGCAGGCAGAAACTCACTGATTCCACGCTAACCGTCACGGGTGCTACCGAGGCTGTCGTCTATGTGGGCGCCGCCACGAACTTCGTCAACTACCACGATGTGTCTGCCCGTGCCGACAAGCGTGTGGAGAAGTTTATGGCCGATGCTGTCCGCCAGCCTTGGCAACAGTTGTATGACAGTCATGTGGCGGCCTTCCGTCATTATTTCGACCGTGTGAAACTGCACCTTGGCGGGTCGCCGGCAGAAGTGGATACCATGCAGACCCATCTGCGTGTGGTGCGCTTTGCCCGTGGCGGACTCGATCCCGCCTTGGCGGCACTGATGTTCAACTACGGCCGATATCTGCTTATCTCCTGTTCACAGCCCGACGGTCAGGCTGCCGGTTTGCAGGGCCTTTGGAACAAAGACCTGCTGGCACCATGGGACGGGAAATATACCATCAACATCAATACAGAGATGAACTACTGGCCGGCCGAGGTGTGCAACCTCAGTGAGCTGGCGGATCCCCTCTTCAGTCTGGTGCGCGACCTCAGCGAGACAGGTCGTGAGACAGCCCGTACCATGTATGGTGCCAAGGGATGGGTGGCGCATCATAATACCGACATTTGGCGTTCCACAGGTCTTGTGGACGGTCCCTTCTGGGGTGCCTGGCCGATGGGTGGAGCATGGCTGACCACGCATCTCTGGGAACATTATCTCTTCACGAAGGACAAGGACTTCCTGACCCGTCACTATCCTGCCATGCGCGGAGCGGCAGAGTTCCTGCTGTCGTTCATGGTGAAGCATCCGCAGTACGGATGGCTGGTCACCTGTCCGAGCCTGTCGCCCGAACACGGGCCGCAGGGAGAGAGCGGTGCCTCGCTGTGTGCCGGCCCCACCATGGATGTGCAGATTGTGCACGACGTGTTGACACAGACCCTTCAGGCTACTGAAGAACTGCATACGGACCAGGCTTTTGCCGACACGCTCCGTCAGGCTTTAGGCCAGCTTCCTCCCCTGCAGATCGGTCGTCATGGTCAGCTGCAGGAGTGGTTGGAGGATGTTGACCGGCCTGATGACCACCATCGTCATGTCTCCCATGTCTATGGTCTTTACCCCAGCCACCAGATCAACGCCACGGAGACGCCCGACCTGTTCCGTGCCTGTCGCGCCTCCTTGCAGTATCGTGGCGATGATGCTACGGGCTGGAGCATCGGATGGAAGCTGAACCTGTGGGCGCGCCTCTTGGATGGCGACCATGCCTACACGATGATCCGCACGCTGCTCAGCCTGCTGCCCAATGATGGCAAGCGCCGCGAATATCCGGCCGGCCGTGTCTATCCCAACCTCTTCGATGCGCATCCGCCGTTCCAGATTGACGGTAACTTCGGCTTCACAGCCGGCGTTGCCGAGATGCTCGTGCAGAGTCATGAGGGCTTCATCCGCCTGTTGCCTGCCCTGCCTGTCTATTGGCCGGAGGGAGAGGTGAGCGGCCTGCGTGCCCGTGGCGGTTTCGAGGTAAGCATCCAGTGGTCAAGGGGACAGCTCACCCATGCCAAGGTGAAGAGTCTCCTGGGTGGCGAGTGCCGCATCATGACGGATCAGGGCATCCGCTCCATCATGACAGAAAGAGGAAAGGAGTATATCATCAAGTAGACGGCCTCACCCCCGCCCCCTCTCCGAAAAGAGAGGGGAGTTTAAAGGGAGACAGGGAGTGATTAATACGCCTGAGTTAAAGCAAGGAGGAACAAGGGCTATAACGAATAAGATTGTTTGTGAATAAGAATTCCTTAGGAGTCAAGGGATTCTTATTCACTTGTTTTGTGCTGTTCTATATTTTTTATTCACGAATCATCATGCTCTTAATTATTTTTGATTATCTTTGCACATAAATCACTTAATGATAGACAATAATAACTAAAAGCTATGGCAAAAATAATAGTTCAAGACACGGAGATAACGGTCTTGTCACACGATGACAAAGACTACATTTCCCTGACAGATATGGCCAATGGCAAGCAAAGCGAAAGCCGCGCTGCAGACATCATCAAGAACTGGATACGCACGAGATATACTATCGAGTTCCTAGGAACTTGGGAGATGATACATAATCCAGATTTCAAAGTGGTCGAATTTGACCACTTTAGAATGCAGGCAGGCCTTCCCAACTTTGTGATGAGTGTTAGCGAATGGATTGAGAAGACCAATGCAATCGGCATCATCGTGAAGAAAGGACGCTATGGCGGCACTTATGCATTCAAAGACATAGCCTTTGAATTTGGAACTGCCATCAGCGTAACGTTCAAGTTGTATCTTATCGAGGAGTTCCAGCGTCTCAAGGCTGATGAGCAGAAGCAACTTGCATGGTCAGCAAAACGAGAACTGTCGAAAATCAACTATCGCATCCATACCGATGCTATCAAGGCAAATCTCATTCCTGCCGAAGTAACCCGCGAGCAGGCTGCGATGAAGTATGCTGAGGAGGCAGATGTGTTGAATGTTGCCATGTTTGGCATGACTGCCAAGCAATGGCGCGAAGCCAATCCTGACCTGAAAGGCAACATCCGTGACTATGCCACCATCAACGAACTCATCTGCCTTTCGAACATGGAAAACATCAATGCAGTACTTATCAACGACGGTATGCCTCAGGGCGAACGCCTCGTGAAGCTCAACCAGATTGCCATCCAGCAGATGCAGGTATTGGAAGACAATAGCGGTAGAAATCTGTTGAAATAAGATGGCAACCATTCTGGAAGTTGATATTAAAGACTTGTTGAATCCCACAAGATAATGACATTATTATAGTATGAGCAACAAAGAACCTGGTTATGTTTACATATTGACCAACCCCAGTTTCCGCGAGGATTGGGTGAAGATTGGCGAGAGTTCGCGCCCTGTGGATGTGAGAAGCAAGGATGGTTTCGGTATAATCGTTCTTATTAATCATAGTTAGTAATTTATACAAAAGCGAAATAAAGATGCCGTTATTAAAATTCGAAGAAAGAAGAAAAGGAGCCATAAAATTTGTCAATAAATGGAAAGGAAGAGGTCGGGAAGATGAAGAATACACTGACTTCTGGTATGACCTGCTTAATATGGTATATGGTGTCGAGGCCCCTTGGGATTGCTTTAAAAAGCAAGGAAAGGTAGTGGTGGAAGGTCATCATAAGAGAATGGATCTTTATGTCACGCTTTCTAAGGTCGTAATTGAGCAGAAGAGTTTTGGAGTTGACCTGAATGAAAAACGGAAACAAAGTGATGGTGAGCCAATGAATGCGATGGACCAAGCCCGGAGGTATTATTTCAATTTAAATAAGCCCGAGAGAGGAGATTTCATCATAGCCTGTAACTTTGACGAGTTTCAGATACAAGACCAGTACCACATGGAGAGAGGCATTACAAGCTTTCATTTAGAAGACCTGCCCTATCATATCGGAGACTTGGAGTTCCTAGTCAAGCCTGTCAAGACCACAATAGGTGAGGAAGTCAGGATTGATGAGGAGTCTGTTTCTCGAACAGCCAGCGAATTCGTTAGAACTCTTTATTACAAGATGTTATCTGCTATAACCAACAATGGAAAGAAAAAAGAAACCCCAGAAGAACTTCATGCGCTTAATGTGTTCTGTGTTCGACTGGTTTTCTGCCTTTACGCTGATGATGACGGAATTTTTGATGACGGGCAGTTTCGCAAATTCATGGAAAAATACAAATGGGTAAACTTGAGAGAAAAATTCGATCAATTGTTTAAAAGGCTTGATATAGAGGACAAACAAAGTATAGAAGGTACGACAGACAAGGAAATCCTGGACTTCCCCTACGTCAATGGAGGCTTGTTCAACAACAAAGATACATCATACAGGACGCCCCCTATCAACCTTGACATCTATAAGCATATCATGACCGCTTGGGAGATTGGTAGCAAGGATAGACCATTTCATTGGAAATATATTTCACCGACCAATTTCGGATGCATCTTTGAGAGTACGCTCGACCCAGAAACTCGTGACGAGAATGGTATGCATTATACATCGCCAGAGAATATCCATCGTGTTATTGACCCCTTGTTCTTAGACAAACTGGAAGAGGAGTTAGAAAACATCATTGACTTACCATTTGAGGGCAAAGAACAGCGTGACTTCCGCATCAAGAGATTACAGGAATATAGAGAAAAACTTGTCAGTATGAAGTTCCTTGACCCAGCATGTGGTAGCGGTAATTTCTTAACGGAGACATTCAAATCACTTCGCTATTTGGAGATGCGTGTTATAGAGCAATTACCCAATATGGGTATCCCTGAGGACGAACTGAAGAACGATGACAAAACTATGCTCGACCCTTGCATGGTAAATATTAATCAGTTCTATGGTATTGAAATTAATGACTTTGCTGTTTCAGTAGCAAGAACAGCTTTATGGATTTCTTCTTGTCAGATGATGAAGCAGGTAGACGAAATGATGACAAAGAAATCTATACAGAAACTGCCATTAGACAAAAATACTCACATAATCAAGGACGATGCCCTGACATGCGCTTGGGAGAAGCCAATGGAAGACACCTTTATTTCATTGACTAAAAAGAGAAAGACAAAATATAAAAGAATGCCACCTGGCAAGGTGACCAATAAGAAATATTACGACTACATCATTGGCAATCCACCATTTCTTGGCAGTCAGCGAATGAATAAAACTCAGAAGGAAGATTTGAATGCTGTGCTGAGCGGTAAAGTGGGGCGTAAGTCTATTTGGAAGGCTGTCGGCGCAATGGACTATGTCTGCGGTTGGTATGCTAAGGCTGCCGAATACATGCAGAAAAACAAAAAGACCACAACAGCCCTTGTGTCCACAAACAGTATCACTCAAGGTGAGCAGGTGGCTTTGCTGTGGGAACCGCTTGTAACTTATTACAACCTAAGAATATCTTTTGCACGGCGAAGCATCAAATGGGAGAATGCTTCTGACAATGAAGCAAATGTAGGTTTCATTGTTGTAGGCTTTTATTGTCAAAAAACGGATAGAGGTGAAGATAAATTTATATACGTTGGAGACGAAAAGAGCAACCCTGTAAAGCATATTAACGGATATCTCCTACCAGCTGAAGACATTTTCCTTCATGCCAAGTTGAAGCACATACAGCCGATAGCACCTATCATGCGTCTGGGCAGTATGCCAAACGATGGTGAGCGCGAGGCTCGCAAGCAGGCCAAAGAACTAGCACAAAAGAATGGTAAGCCTTATAACCCAGCAGAGATAAGAGGAAAATTGCGTTTATCGAAAGAAGAAAAAGAATCTTTGTTAATCCAATATCCAGAACTCGCTCCTTATATCTGCAGAATTTTCGGCGCAGAAGACTTTATCAATGGTGCGGAGAATTATTGTATCTGGATGAGGGAAGACGAGGATAATCCTCTACCATCAGATATCATTAATCATCCTGCATTGAAGGATAGATTTGATTTCATTAGGGAAGTGAGAAAAAATAGTACGCGTCCTCAAACCCGGATATTACAACACACCCCCTATCTTTTTGGTGAGGACAGGCAGCCATTGTCAAAATATCTTTTGGTTCCTAGTACATCATCCGAGAATCGCAAGTATGTTCCAATGGGATTTGTTGAGCCAAATATTATATGTAGCAATCTTGCATTGACAATAGCGGATTGCTCGATATATCATTTTGGCATACTAACCTCTAGTTTACACATGGCTTGGATGAAATATGTCTGTGGCAGATTGGAGATGCGTTTTCGCTATTCTGCCAGTCTTGTGTATAATCTATTCCCTTGGCCAGATGCTGTTAAGGAAGAACAGAAAAGTTTGATTGAGGCAGCTGCTCAGCGCATTCTTGATGTGAGGAAGCAATTAGGCGAATCTTATGAGAAAATGTATGCAACCAATATGAATTCCCAGTTACTAAAGGCTCACCTTGACAATGATGCTGCAGTTCTGAAAGCATACGGTTTCGAAGGCTCATGGGCTAGAGATATAGAGAATCATGAAACAGAAATTGCTCTTGAATTAATGAGAAGAAGTGTAAAGTTGGCCAAGCCTAAAGAGAAGAAAAGAAGAAAGAGTCATGTTGTTAAAGAGGTAATCAAGAATCCTGAGGAAAAACATGTTATGGGAAGCCTTCCCTTTGTTGAACAAGAAATTGAATAGAAAATAACAAAGAAAAAACATATGACACCAGACAACAAAAAAGCTTTTGTGTCTTATGCATGGGATAGCGAAGAACACAAAAAGTGGGTGTTGAAACTTGCGACAAACCTTCGCAGTCATGGAATAGACGTTATATTAGACCAATGGGATGCAAGGTTAGGTAATGATCTTCCATTCTTTATGGAGCAAGGTCTTACAGATTCCCACTTTGTTTTGTGTGTCTGCAGTGAAAAATACATTGAAAAAGCAAATGGAGGACTCGGAGGTGCAGGCTATGAGAAACGAATTATTGCATCAGAAATGATGAACAATAGCGATAAACGCTATATAATTCCTATCATTAAAGGAAACAGCGGAAGAAATAAAGTTCCAACTTTTTTATCTGGGTTGAGATATGTCGATTTTGATAATATGAATTATTTCGATTGCTATCAAGAACTACTAGAACGTATCTACGATGAAGATATTAAGAAAAAACCGCCTTTGGGAAAGAACCCTTTTGTTTCAACTGAGATTTCTGACAAAATAACAACAAAGCTAAATATAGAAAAGATAAATTTTCATATGCCTTTTTTAGAAGGCAAAGTGTCTTTTGACTATAAAAAGAATAGTGGAGTATATGTAATTGGTGAAGGTAATTATGAATTTAGCACTCAATGGAGTGAATGCGGACATAATTCCATTCATTGCTATAGAGATTCTGTATTAAGACTAGGATACAATCCAAATTATAAAGAATTCCCTTCTCCAAAAGAATTCATAAACTTTGATTTTAGTTCACATGCAAAGTCTGTAAATGTCGGAGAAATTGTCTTATTGGAAAATCATAAACATAAGTTTGCTGCGCTCAAGGTTCTTAAAGTTATTAGAAAAGTGGAAGATATTGGCCATTTGCTAGAATTTGAATACAAGATTTATAAAGATGTGGAATATGATGGAAAGTAATCATGGAGGATGGCACTTTGACATTGGCTGCATTGATGCTAATGGGCAAGTATCCTCAACGATGGCTGCCTGCATTCACCGTGCGCTGTATCAGCTTTGTGGGAAATAGCATTGGCGGTACTGAGTTCCGAGATAAAAGTGGAAATGATGCCGATGGTAATGCGGTTCACATGTACAACTATATCATTTCCTTCCTAACTAGAAATCTACGCCACAAGCAGGTGGAGAAAGATTTCAATAGTCCTGGCGAACTGGAGGTGTCAATGACCAGCCTGTCAGAAATCGTAGCAAATGCTATCCTGCATCGTTCGTATGTGATAGAAGCTCCGTTAAGAGTGTTCATCTTCGACAACAGGATAGAGATACACAGTCCCGGACTATTGCCTGAAGGCGTAAACTTGGAGAATATCTTGCATGGCGCATCCGTGCCAAGAAACAAGTTGTTGTTCAATCACGGCATCAATCTTCTTCCCTATACTGGTGCTGGTAGTGGCATCACCAGAGCATTGAAGTTCACTCCTAACATCAAGTTTGTGAATGACGAAACCCTCAATGAGTTTGTTGTGACGATGGAACGTAAAAATGTCGAAGATGATGTCGAAGTTAATGATAGAGATAATGACAGAGTAGACAGAGATAACGCGTTGAACAACAATAATTTAAGAAATTCAGCAAACTCAAAAATAGACAGAGAAGACAGAGATGCAGACAGAGATAACGATGTTGAACATCTTCACGTTTCATATAAGACTCTTGAAGGTATTCAAAAGAATATCGTTCAATTCTGTTCCATTCCGAGAAGTGCCAGAGAGATCCTTGAGTATATTGGGTATGCTTACAACTCAACGAACATAGCCAATCAGATTAAGCCCTTACTCGAACTTGGTTTTATCGAAATGACTGAGCCCGACAAACCTAATAGCAAGAACCAGAAATATCGGAAAGTCATCTCTGTCCGCTCTTAGACTCTTCATTCTGAGCCAGAAAGCAAGGAAGTTAAGTCGTTACTCGGACATGTTTTTGATGTAGGGGAGGAGGGGAAGATGGCTGAAGCCATAGAACCGTATGGCGTTGTCACCCAGGAACAGGTTCTTCTCTTCCTCTGTGAGCAGGTTGCTCTTGCAGATGAAGTCATAGGACATGCGGTAGGTGATGGCGGTGATGGTACGCGGGTAGTCGCTGCCCCACATCAGCCTGTCCATGCCCACCCAGTCGGCGGCCTGCCGTATGCTCCTCACGGCAGAGGGGTAGGGATAGAACTCGCTGTTGTAGAGCCAGGTGATGCCGCCCGATTCTATCCTGACATTCTTGCCATACAAAGCCAGTTTCACTTGCTGTTCAAAGGAAGGGGTGGTCACCATGCCGAAATGACCGATGGCGACTCTCAGATTCGGACATTCCTGAATGACTTCCTTCATCTCGCTGATCTGTCGCTCGTCATCGCCCAGGCAGATGGACAACACCTTCTCTTCTTTCTCCAGCAACTTGAACAGCTCCATCATCTTCGGGTCAGTCAGATGAAGGGTGACGAAGGCGTCTTCCGCCTCAGAGGTCGGAACCTTTAGGAGCCTGTGTCCGGGAATGGCCAGTCCCTTCAGCGGACTGTTCAGGACGGTTTTCATTTCTCTTAGGAAATCATGGCCGTAGCGGAACTCCACCATGCCCATGCAGAAGAAGCGGTCGGGGTAGTGCTCCTGCACCTGGCAGAGATAGTCGTTCTGGTTGCCATCGATGATTTCCTGTACCACCACGGCACCGGCCACCTGCGCATAGTTCATGTTGGAAAGGAACACCTCTGCGGAGTTGACACCGTCAATCATGAACGGCGGCAGCATCTGCACTTCCTCATCGAGGAAGATGCTGCGACCGTTGTGCAGGGTGCGGATGGTCTTGCCGTCCACCCTTGTGTCCTGGCGAAGCCACAGATGGCTGTGTGCGTCGATAATCATCCTGTCCATGTTGCTTGTAGTTGATGATAGCTGTTTCTTGGCAAAAGTAATGTTTTTTTTCTTCATGTCCAAGAAAACAGTTCCTTTATCGCAAAAAAAATGTATCTTTGTGGCGGAATAAATGATGAAGACAATGAAGAGAACGGTTATCCTTTTTGCTCTGCTGGCTGCCGTCCTGGCGGTCGGCGCGCAGGAATTGTATGTGGGTTCCTATAACATCCGCTATAAGAACAGCGGCGACTCGCTGCACGGCGAGGCATGGCAGAAGCGCTGCCAGGTGATGTGTGACCAGCTGAACTTCGAGCATCCTGATGTGTTCGGCGCGCAGGAGGTTCTCCACGGGCAGCTTGTCGATATGCTGGCGCGTCTTGACAACTACGGTTCCATCGGCGTAGGACGCGAGGACGGCAAGGAGAAGGGGGAGTATGCCGCCATCTTCTACCAGCGCGACCGCCTGCAGCTCCTTGACAGCGGCCACTTCTGGCTCAACGAAACCCCTGACAAGCCCGTGCTCGGATGGGATGCAGCCTGTGTGCGTATCTGCACTTGGGGGAGGTTCAAGGAGTTAGGGAGACAAGGAGTCAAGGAGACAAGGAGTCAGGGAGATGGGGAATTTTTCTTCTTTAACCTCCACATGGACCATGTGGGAGTGGTGGCGAGAAGGGAGGCTTCCCGCCTGGTTGTCAGGAAGATTCAGGAGATAGCCAAGGGAGCTCCCGTCATCCTGACCGGTGATTTCAATGTCGATCAGAACGATGAGATCTACCGCATCTTCACCACCTCCGGCCTGCTGAAGGACGCCTATGAGCATGCCCGCCTGCGCTTTGCGGAGAACGGCACCTACCAAGGCTTCCATACCGAGCGCAAGACCGAGAGCCGAATAGACCATATCATGGTGTCGCCGGCCGTTGCCGTTGACCGTTATGCCGTGCGTACGGACAGCTACTGGACCGATCGCCGGCGCAATCCCTCCGACCATTATCCGGTCTTTGCCCGCCTTCGCTTTTGAAAAGGACGTGACCAACTTTGTGACCACGGTCTGGTCATGGCGTGACCAGGCCGTGGTCATCCGGTGACCAGCCTTTGGTCATGACGTGACCAAGCCGTGGTCATGCGATGACCAGCCTATGGTCACACGATGACCATGCAGCGGTTACGCTTTGAATTAATAATATAAGTTTCTGAAGTTCTTTCTCCGCAAGGCTACGAAAGCGTCGCTTCGCGCCGAGCGATCGCTATGCTCAGGAAGTTATCGCAGTCTTCGACTGCTTGGAAGTTAAAAGGAAGATAAAAGGACAATACTTCTGCTTCTGGAGGACAATATATTCGATTCTTAAAGCATTTGTCCCTTTAACTTCCATGTGAGCGAAGCGAACGATAATTTCCCTTTAACTTCCCTTTAACTTCCGAAAATTAAATTAATCTATAAGAATCTAAAAACAAGTATTGTTTTTTGCCAGTTTAGAGAAATTGTCGTACTTTTGCAGATTATTACTCAGCTTTTTCGAGTTGAGGGGAGTCGGAAGGAGTTAAAAAGAACGATTCATGAGTTTGACAAGCATAGTGGGCAGGCTCTTCCTGCCCAGACAGAAAAAGATAGAACAGAGCCATGTTCACGAAGCCGAGCAGACGCAGGAGCGTGTGCTCAGTCACCTGGTGAGCCGTGCTCGGCAGACGGAATACGGGCGCAAGCATGCCTTCAGTGCCGTGAAGGGCTATGAGGACTTTGTGCGCAACGTTCCCGTCAATACCTATGAGGAACTGAAGAACGACATCGACCGCATGCGTCATGGTGAGGCCGACGTGCTCTGGCCGGGAAAGGTGAAGTGGTATGCCCAGTCCTCCGGCACCACCAACGACAAGTCGAAGTTCATCCCGGTGTCGGCGGAAGGCCTGCAGCGCATCCACTACCAGGGCGGCAAGGATGTGGTCTCGCTCTACCTCCGCAACAATCCCAAGAGCCGTATGTTCGACGGCCGCGGACTGATTCTCGGCGGCAGTCATTCCCCTAACTACAATGTCTCCGACTCCTTGGTGGGAGACCTCAGCGCCATCCTGATAGAGAACATCAACCCTCTGGCCAATCTCATCCGCGTACCGAAGAAGCAGACGGCCCTGTTGAGCGACTTCGAGGTGAAGCGCGACCGCATAGCCCGTGAGTGTCTGAACAAGAACGTCACCAACCTGAGCGGTGTTCCCTCGTGGATGCTGTCCGTGCTGGTGCGTGTCATGGAGCTCTCCGGCAAGCAGCATCTGGAGGAGGTGTGGCCCAATCTGGAGGTGTTCTTCCACGGCGGCATCGCCTTTACGCCCTACCGCCCGCAGTATGAGCAGCTGATCACCTCTCCCCGCATGCACTACATGGAGACCTACAATGCCTCGGAGGGCTTCTTCGGCATTCAGAGCGACCCCGCCGACTCTTCGATGCTGCTCATGCTCGACTACGACGTGTTCTATGAGTTCATCCCGATGGACCATCTGGAGGAACCCGAAGGCCACATCGTGCCGCTGAGTGGTGTGGAGCTCAACAAAAACTATGCCATGGTCATCAGCACCTCCTGCGGACTGTGGCGCTATATGATCGGCGACACGGTGATGTTCACCAGCAAGAATCCCTATAAGTTCATCATCACCGGCCGCACGAAGTACTTCATCAATGCCTTCGGCGAGGAGCTGATCATGGACAATGCCGAGAAGGGACTGGCCTATGCCTGCCAGCAGACGGGCGCGAAGGTTCTCGACTATACGGCGGCTCCCGTCTTCATGGATGCCAACGCGAAGTGCCGCCACCAGTGGCTCATCGAGTTTGCCAAGGCACCGGAAGACCTGCAGGCGTTCGCCCGCTTGCTCGACAGCCGCTTGCAGACGCTGAACAGCGACTACGAGGCGAAGCGCTTCCACGACATCACCCTTCAGCCGCTGGAGGTGGTGGTGGCCCGTCCGGGACTTTTCAATGACTGGTTGAAGTCGAAAGGCAAGCTGGGTGGACAGCACAAGATACCCCGTCTTTCCAACAGCAGGAAGCATATCGAGGAACTGATGGAGATGAACAAGGAGATATGATGCAGAACAAAACGAAATATTTTGGGCTATGGATAGCCTTCGCCATGACGCTGCTCGTCGTGAGTTGTGCCCGCATGGGTAATCCCGATGGCGGCTGGTACGACGAGACACCGCCCCGCGTGGTGGGTTCCATGCCTGCTGACAAGGCGGTGAACGTGAACACGAAGAAGATCAGCATCTTCTTCGATGAGTTCATCCGCATCGACAACCCGCAGGAGAAAGTGGTTGTCTCGCCCCCTCAATTGGAGATGCCGGAGATCAAGTCCAATGGCAAGCGCATCCTGGTGACGCTCCTCGACTCGTTGCAGGAGAACACCACCTACACCATTGACTTCTCCGATGCTATCAGCGACAACAACGAGAACAACCCGATGGGCAACTATACCTACTCCTTCTCCACGGGAGCGGAGATCGACACCTTCGAGGTGAGCGGCTATGTACTGGAGGCTCCGAACCTCGAACCGCTGAAGGGTGTGCTCGTAGGACTCTACGACAACCTGGCGGACTCTGCCTTCCAGAAGTTCCCCATGAAGCGTGTGAGCCGCACCGACAGCCGCGGTCACTTCGTCATCAAGGGCGTGGCCCCCGGCAGCTATCGTGTCTATGCTCTTGAAGACATGGACGGCGACTACCGCTATACACAGATGAGTGAGCGCCTGGCCTTCCTTTCCGACACCATCAGTCCCTCTGCCAAGGCCGACATCCGTCAGGACACGCTCTGGCGCGACAGCCTGCACATCGAGTCGGTGACCAGGGTGGGCTACACCCATTTTCTGCCCGACGACATTGTGCTGCGGGCGTTCAGCGTGCCGCTGACCAGCCGCTACCTCATCAAGACGGATCGGAAAGACCCCGACCGCTTCTCCCTCTTCTTCAGCTATGGCGATGACCGGCTGCCCGGCATCAGGGGACTGAACTTCAACGAGCAGGATGCGTTCATCATCGAGGCCAGCGAGAAGAACGATACCGTGACCTACTGGCTACGCGACACGATGCTCGTCAATCAGGACACCCTCCGTCTGGAGCTGACCTACCGGATGACCGACACCCTCGGCGTGCTCCAACAGCAGGTTGACACGCTGGACATCCTTTCCAAGCAGCCGTACATTAAGCGCATGAAGCAGAAGCAAAAGGAATACGAGGAATGGGCGAAGATACAGGAGAAGAACCGCAAGCGGGGCTTCCCCTATGACACCATCATGCCCAGGAAGCCGTTGTCGATGAGGCTGAACGTGTCCAGTAGTCACGACCCGGACAGGAACATCCTCATCAGCGCCCCGACCCCTCTTGCCAGCATCGACACCACACGCATGCACCTATATGTCAAGCACGACTCGCTCTGGTATGAGTCACGCTTCATGTTGCGTGACCTCGGTCATCGCGACTATTTGTTCATGGGCGAGTGGCAGCCTGGCATGGAGTACAGTTTTGAACTCGACTCCGCAGCCTTTGTTGACATCTATGGCTTCGCTTCCAGTAAGCAGAAGCGCGGCATCAAGGTGAAGAGCTATGACTCCTACAGCTCCCTGCTTGTGGGCATCCATGGGCTGGAGGGAAAGCAGCTCATCGTGCAGATGCTCAACAGCAGCGACAAGGTGTATAAGGAGCTGACCACCACCACCGACGTGGCCGAGTTCTATTATGTAACCCCCGGCACCTACTACCTCCGTCTCTTCGTTGACGAGAACAGGAACGGCGTGTGGGACACCGGCGACTTTGAGCAGGGTCTGCAGCCGGAGCCTGTCTATTATTATCATGAGGAGATAGAGTGCCGCGCCAAGTGGGACGTCTCGCGTGAGTGGAGTCCGCTGCAGCGGAAGCTCAACCAGCAGAAACCCACGAAGATCACCCATCAGAAAGCCGACAAGGAGCGCACCGCCCGCAAGGGGCGCAACGAGGCCCGTGCCAAGATGATGGGCATACCCTATATTCCACCGCAGCAATATTGACCTAAACAAAAAATATACGTTATGAAGAAAATCATCATGCTCATTGCCATGACGCTGCTGACGTCCATGGAGATGTCGGCCCAGAACGATGCCATCAGCGGCTTGCTCGGTAGAATACTGCCGGAAGGCGGTGATGCGGCAAAGTTTGAGTGCCAGCTGGAGGACACGGAGTCGGAGAAAGACTTCTTCATTGTCTCCTGCGACGGCACGACCGTTCATGTCAAGGGAAACAACACGCTGAGCCTGGCAGTGGGCATCAACTGGTACCTGCAGCACAAGGCCGGGGTGGATATCAGCTGGAACAATCCCAAGGGAAAGCTCCCCGCTGCCCTTCCCGTCATGGCGGAGGAACGCCTGGAGTCGAAGGTGGACTACCGCTACTACCTGAACTTCTGCACCCATAGCTATACCATGTCCTTCTGGGACTGGGACCGCTGGCAGCAGGAACTCGACTGGATGGCGCTCCACGGCATCAACCTCCCGCTCATCATCCAGGGCATGGAGTGCGTCTGGCGCGAACTGCTCATCAACGGCTACGGCTATACCAGCCTCAGTCAGGTGAACGAGTTCGTGACGGGCGGAGCCTATTACGGATGGTTCTTCATGAACAACATGACAGAGTGGGGCGGCCCGCAGCCCGAGAGCTGGTACGAACAGCAGAAGCAGCTGGCCAAGAAGATCTTTGCCCGTCTGCGTGACTTCGGCATGACACCCGTCATTCCGGGCTATGTGGGCATGGTGCCGAAGAACTTCCTGAGCTATGCCACGAAGAATACCGACGGATGGTCTTCCTCCGACATTGTGAGCAGTGGCAAGTGGAACCAGTTCGAGCGTCCCTATTTCGTCAACAATACCGACAGACTCAAGGAGTTTGCCGCCCGCTACTATCAGGCCATCGACAACGTGTTTGGCGAAGACCTCTCCACCCATTACTACGCCATTGACCCCTTCCATGAGGGAGCGGTGCCCAGCGGCGTAACTCCCAAGACCTCCATCACGGCCATGTGGCAGGCGCTGCAGACCTATGACCCGCAGGCCATCTGGGTGGCACAGCACTGGCAGGAGAATCCCTCCACCGCGCTGACCACCAGCATTCCGCGAGGCCGTCTGCTCATCCTGAACCTCCATGGCGACTCCAACGGCGAGACCTCGCTGGGGGGTAACTCCACCGATGCCAATGGCAACAAGCACGCATGGGTGTGGGGCATGACCAGTAACTTCGGCGGCAACGTGGGACTCTTCGGACGACTGAAGCGTGTGATGGACAGCTTCTATGGCGCCTGCGACCTGCAGGCGCAGAACAACCTTCAGGGCATCGGTGCCCTGCCGGAGGGAATCGAGAACAACCCCATGCTATATGACATGCTCTTCCTCCTGCCGTGGACGGCAGACAGGAAGTATACCCAGGAGACATGGATTAAGGACTATGTGACCATCCGCTATGGTGTGACGGCGGAGAGCGATGCCGCCACCTATGAGAAACTTGTCAGCGTGTGGACACGTCTGGCCAAGGGTGTCTATAACTGTTCCTCCACATCTCAGCAGGGCACCACGGAGTCGGTCTTCATGCAGCGTCCCAACACCACGCCGAAGTCCGTCAGCACATGGGCTTCCTCTTCCTGGTACTGGAGCATAGAAGACCTCCGTACGGCTGCCTATGAGATGCTCAGTGTGGCAGAGCAGCTGAAAGAGAACGAGAACTATCGCTATGACCTCGTTGACATCATGCGCCAGGCCCTTGCCGACTATGGCAAGCAGGTGCTCGACAACCTCTCCTTGGCTACTACCGACGCGGAGCGCGGGGAGATACAGGCGCTGTTCTTGGGACTGATTCTTGACCAGGATACCCTGCTCGGCACTCGTCCGGAATTCCGCTTAGGCACCTGGACGGAGCTTGCACGCCGCTGTGGCACTACCGAGGAGGAGAAGACGCTCTATGAGAAGAACGCCCGCATGCTCATCACCACCTGGGGCGACAAGGCTCAGTGTGACAACGGTGGCCTCCACGACTATGCCAACCGTGAGTGGAACGGACTGCTCTCCAGCTACTACTATCCGCGCTGGGCAGCGTTCTTCGACAAGGGTATGCAGCAGCTGAGCTGGTTTGCCGACTACGAGTGGCCCTTCGCTACAGGCGACGAGAGCAAGGCGAACCATCAGTACCTGCCCGACGGGGCTCCCTATGCCTACGGCTCCTTTACCGCTGAGGCAGTGGGGGATGCCATAGAAACCGCAAAGGCCATGTACCAGCGCTACTTCTCCGACTTCGATCCGGAGGGATGGGATCATTCCGACTTCAACGACTTCGTCAGCCCGGAGAAGATCTATCAGATGATCTTCACCCGTGGCAATGCCGTGGTGGGCAACTATGGTGCCGTGGCTGATAAGAACGGAGCGGTGAGCAGCACGCAGGCTTCGCGCAACGTTACTACCGCCATCGCTGCCGACAACAAGATTGCCCCCAACTTCTGCACCACTCTCTGGCGCTTCGACAAGGAAGGCTATAAGACCTATTTCATCAATGCCCAGACGGAGTTCTATGTGGGCAACGTGGACTATGGACAGCTGGTGACTACGGCCAGGCGGGAGTGGGGACGTCCCTACACCGTCGAAGGTGACGGCACTGGTCGCTGGGTGGCCAAGGACGAGCAGGTTTCAGGCAACAACTACCTGAACTCCTTCTATGGCGACACCAACACTGGGGCCCGCAACATTGGCTACTGGCGCAATGCCTTCGATGATACCGGGAACATCTTCATATTGAAGGAAATCAAGCAGCTCCCCGTGAGCATCACCAATGGATGGGCTACTTTCTGCTTTCCCGTCAACGTGACCGTGCCCGAGGGGGTGCAGGTCTATGCCGTGAAGACGGTGGAAGACGATGTGGCCTACCTCTTTCCCGTGGAGGCCGGCACCGTGCTGGCGGCTGGTGAGGGTTTTATAGTGGCGGCAGAGAACGGCGACTATGGCTTTCCGGTGACAACGGCACCGGCTGCCACAGTTGACAATCTGCTCCAGGGCATTCGTACCAAGCGTACGGGCATGACGGCCAACAGCTATTATACGCTGAACGTCAGCACGACAGGTGTGCCTACGCTGGGCTCTGCCGCCTCTACAACAGCCGACCAAAACACCGCCGTCCTCCTGAAGACTGCCGTCGAGGGTGCAGGCAACACGCTGACGCTGCAGGCACTGACCACAGACATCAGCCTGACCCCTTCATCCCTTGTTTCCCAGCCTTCAAGCCTGTATGACCTGTCGGGACGTACCGTCAGCGGACAGCAGGGCAGGGGCGTCATCATCGCCCAGGGACGGAAGATAGTTAGAAAATAAAGGAAAAAAGAATAGATAGAATGAAGAAGAAAGTTTTTTTACTGTTGTTTATGCAGCTCATCTTGCTGCACGCAACACAGGCACAATGCACCTACAAGAACACCGCCTTCAAGTCGGGAGAGTTCTTGTCGTACAACCTCTACTACAACTGGAAGTTTGTGTGGGTGAAGGCCGGCACGGCGTCCATGTCACTGGTGAAGAGTAACTATCATGGTACGCCCGCCTATCGCGCTTCGCTCACCACCCGTGGCAACAGGAAGGTGGACGAGATGTTCGTCCTCCGCGACACGTTGCTCTGCTATTCCTCCACGGAGATGGCACCATTATATTATAGGAAAGGCGCGCGCGAGGGAAAACGCTACACGGTTGATGAGGTGTTCTACAACTACCAGGGCGGACGCTGCAACGTGCGCCAGCACCGGCAGCATAACAACGGTGATCATGCCTGGATTCAGAACTCCTACGAGGATTGCATCTTTGATATGATGAACATGTTCTTGCGTGCCCGCTCCTTCAACCCGGAAGGCTGGAAGAAGGGCTATGTGCTGAACTTCCAGATTGCCGATGGTGACGGCCGTACGCCGGCGCAGCTGCGCTATGGCGGCAAGTCCACCATCAAGTCCGATGACGGGAAGAAATACCGCTGCCTGCAGCTCTCCTACATGGAACAGGAGAATGGGAAATACAGGGAGCTTGTACGCTTCTACGTTACCGACGACGCGAACCACATCCCCGTGCGCTTGGATATGTTCCTGCGCTTCGGTGCTGCCAAGGCTTTCCTCGTGGGCATGAGCGGACAGCGTAATCCCATTACTTCTATTGTGGATTAAGGAAATAGTAATTTTGAAAAAATATGGAGAAAAGAACGGTTTCATCGATAATTTTGGCATTTCTTGTTACGTTGACAGCTTGCTCCCAGCAGCCTGCAATGGTGGAGGGAACGGTGTCTGCGGATGTGAAGAAGGTGTATGTGATTCAAGATATCCTGCGTGGCGCGGCCATCACTGACACCATTGCGTGTGAGGATGGGAAGTGGAGTTACAACTATACACCCTCTGCTGACATCCTTTACTTTGCTTTTGCGACGAATCTTCAGGAGATGGGCTCCATGGGTTTCATCATGGCCGACGGGAAGCCTGCAAAGGTAGATCTGGCCAGTGGTAGTGTCAAGGGCTCAAAAGCTACGGAGGCATTGGATGCTACGATGAGGGAACTCTTTGCCATCATGATGCAGCCGAAGACGCAGGAGAATGAGGCGAAGGTGTTGACAGCCATCAAGAAGGCGGTGATCGACAACCTTGATTCCAACCTCCCTCTGGTCTTTGTGCCCATGATTTATAGCGAGATGTCCGTCGGCGACCTGACCGCCATTCTCAATCCCGAGGCTCCGTACTATAACAATCCCGCTATGGAGGGAGCCAAGAAGCGACTGAAGATGCTGAATGGAGAATCTCCCCGTTCCATCGGCAGAAAGTTCATCGACTTCACCATGGAGGACCCCAGTGGTAAGAAGCACAGTCTGAGCGAATGGTGCGGAAAAGGGAAGTATGTGCTCATTGATTTCTGGGCAAGCTGGTGCGGACCTTGTCGCGGTGAGATGCCCAATGTCGTTGACTGCTATACAAAGTATCATGACAAGGGACTGGAAATCATCGGCATCTCCTTCGACAACAAGAAAGAACCTTGGCTCAAGGCTATCGACGAGCTGAAGATGCCGTGGGTTCACCTGAGCGACCTGGGAGGTTGGAAGAGCGAAGGCGCGAAGGTGTATGAGATACAGAGTATTCCCGCCAATATCCTTCTGGACGGTGAGGGCAAGATTATTGACGTGGATCTGCGCGGCCCGCAACTTGGAGCCCGTCTGGCAGAAATCTTCAAATAAAGCTCCATGAACTCTCTGAACTCCATGAACTCCATGAACTCCCAGAACTCCCAGAACTCCCTGAGGTCTGACTTTCCCATCCTCTCGCGCGAGGTGTACGGCAGGCCGCTGGTCTATCTCGACAACGCGGCGACGACCCAGAAACCCCTCTGTGTGCTTGATGCCATGCGCGAGGAGTATCTCAATGCCAATGCCAATGTGCACCGTGGCGTCCATTACCTCTCCCAGCGGGCTACCGACCTGCATGAGGCGGCGCGTGAACGGGTGAGGACATTTATTCATGCGCGGAAGACGGAGGAGGTGGTCTTTACCCGTGGCACCACGGAGAGCATCAACCTTGTGGCCAGTTCTTTTGTGGAGGCGTTCTTGCAGCCAGGTGATGAAGTCCTGGTCAGTGAGATGGAGCACCATTCCAATATTGTGCCTTGGCAGTTGCAGGCACAGCGCAAGGGCATCGTGGTGAAGCATATCCCCATTACCGACGATGGTGCTCTCTTGCCGCTCACTGATTACCTCACACCTCATACCAAGCTCATCAGCATCACTCATGTGAGCAATGTGCTCGGCACGGTGAATCCCATCAAGGATATCATCCGCATAGCCCATGAGCACGACATTCCCGTCATGGTGGACGGTGCCCAGGGAGCACCCCACATTGCTGTTGACGTACAAGACCTCGACTGTGATTTCTATGCCTTCAGTGGACATAAGATGTACGGGCCTACGGGCATCGGCGTGCTCTATGGAAAGGAAGAATGGTTGGAGAAAATGCCTCCCTATCAGGGTGGGGGAGAGATGATTGACCGTGTGACGTGGGAGAAGACGACCTTTGAGCGTCTGCCCTTCAAGTTCGAGGCAGGAACGCCTGACTATATCGCCACCCACGGTCTGGCAACGGCCATCGACTATATAGAGAAGATCGGGCTGGACAAGATTGCAGCCCATGAGCATGACCTGACACGTTACTGCATGGAGCAGATGCAGCAGATAGAGGGTGTGAAGATCTACGGAAAGGACAGCCGTTCCGTAGTGTCGTTCAATGTCGGCTCCATCCATCATCTGGACATCGGCACCCTGCTCGACCGCTTGGGAATCGCCGTGCGCACGGGTCACCACTGTGCACAGCCGCTGATGAACAGGTTGGGCGTGCAGGGAACGGTGCGCGCCTCCTTTGCTCTCTACAACACACGCGAAGAGGTGGATGCCTTTGTGGCAGGACTGAAACGGGTCTGCCAGATGTTCTGACCTACAGTTCGCGTCCGCACTTCACGACCGCATGCAGGAACCACAGGCAGCAGGCTGCACGCAGTAGCAGTGGACTTGCCACCGGCATTACGGCAAAGAAGAAGGCTGCCTGCGCATTCACCAGCAGCCAGGTCTGGTGCAGGTTCAGTTCGCGTTCCAATACCTTGGAATAGTAGTTGCGGAGTTGCTCTACGGGCATCTTCACTGCATTGGCAATCTGCTGAAGTTGTTCACTCAGGTTGGTGTTCTCGATAAGGGCAATGTTCTTTTCCATCATGATAATACGTTTGATTTCTGATTTCCGGGGGCAAAATTAGGGTATAAGATGGAAATGGCACTTCCTTTTTAAAAACTGAATGTTAAAGTCGAAGAAAGTAAACATTATTTAACATATGCTGAAGAATCATTACTATGAAGGACTGGTGGAGGCCGGTTGCGACGAGGCCGGACGTGGCTGTCTGGCTGGTAGCGTCTATGCTGCCGCCGTCATCCTGCCGCCCGACTATGACAACCCGCTTCTCAATGACTCCAAACAGCTTTCGCTGAAGCGCCGCTATGAGTTGCGCGAGCAGATAGAGCGTGATGCCGTGGCGTGGGCAGTGGGTGTGGTCACGCCTCAGGAGATAGACAAAATCAATATCCTCAATGCCAGCATCCTCGCCATGCACCGTGCCCTTGACCAACTGGCCGTGCGCCCCGAGGCCGTTATCGTTGACGGCAACCGTTTCAAACCCTATAAAGGTCCACATTCTTCCTCATCCCTCCCTCATACCTGTATCATCAAGGGCGACGGGAAGTATCAGGCCATTGCTGCCGCCAGCATCCTCGCCAAGACCTATCGTGATGACTACATGGATCGTCTGGCCGGAGAATACCCGATGTACGACTGGCTTTCCAACAAGGGCTATCCTACGAAGAAGCACCGTGAGGCCCTGCGCCAGTATGGCCCCTCTCCCTATCACCGCATGTCCTACAACCTCCTCGGTTCCCAGGAACTGGAACTGCCCTTTGAATAAATAATCCAGCAATTCAAGCAGTTCCGACAGAAATCTAACTAGAAGCCAGGATGCCAAGAATTCCGTAAACATCGAAAATAACGAAAGATACGAAAGTTTTTATTACTGACAATTAAACAAAAACCTCAAAGAACCCTCACGTCAGTATGTGTCGGACTTACAGTCCTTTCAAGATTCGGGATATCTGTTTTTCCTTAAATGCAAGCATTTAGATAAAAACATCTACTTCTCATCTTTGGCTCTAGAGCCATCACATACTTCGTGAGCAAAAACATCGTTCCGCTGCGCTTCACTAAAAAAATGGCTACGTCGGATTAACGCTGTTTTTTTTGCTCCGTCATAGAGCCATATTCCAAAAAATGTTGTATCTTTGCATTCGTAAACAATAAATAATAAAGAGATATGGCAACATTAGTATTGCAAGTTCCCGACGAGACCCTTGTCACGAAAGTGAAACAGGCCTGCAAGATGCTCATGGGCGTGACATCGGTAAAGGTTCAGCGACCAACCGCAGAAACGCCTAAGGAGCTTGATATCACTAAGACCGCTGGATTCCGTGAGGCCATGGAGGATGTGAAGCATGGACGTGTTACTCACTATGACTCTGTGGATGACATGTTCAGGAGCGTATTAGGCGAAAAGGAATTCAGCAAATTACGCAGCAGCAATGTATAGTGTTGACACAACCAAGCGCTTCGACAAAGACCTGAAACGCTGTCTAAAGAGAGGGCTTGATTTGCAGCAACTATATGATGCAATCGCTCTGCTCAGAGTTACAGGCACATTGCCTGCCAAGTACCGTCCGCACAAGCTGTCGGGCAGATTTCAAGGTGTCTGGGAATGTCACATTCAGCCTGACTGGTTGATGACGTGGGAGCAGAATGACACAGAGTTAACATTGCTCTTTCTGCAAACTGGCACACACTCAGACCTATTCTAACTACTCACCGCGATTGGAACGACCTCATGCATGTAGCTTCTCCCCTCGCTCGGCCGAAGGACGCTGTGTGGGGTCTGTGTTACCTCTGTGTTAAGTGTCTTACCCTGAAAAAAGTTGACTCATAAAAAGTCAACAAGATGAAGTATTATCGAACAGAAAATCAGAGGCTGTATTATGACAAAGTAATCTCCCTGTATCGTGACCAACACATGGGAAGGAAAAGAATTGAGAAAATAATTCCCTTGTCAAATCACACTATTTCGGAATGGATTCGTAACTTTGTAGCCGAAAATCCGAAATACAAGAGTAAGCGC
>Ga0247611_10000573_pt1 | contig 74238 bp, 144 predicted proteins | sample 177DNAGHGhighgp2_FD_192422 | JGI IMG/M metagenome (GOLD analysis project Ga0247611, IMG submission 192422) | Sheep rumen microbial communities from Palmerston North, Manawatu-Wanganui, New Zealand - 1770 DNA GHGhigh gp2 | ecosystem: Host-associated > Mammals > Digestive system > Stomach >...
CCTATCCCTGCAATGCCCGTTTATGGGTCACAGCCCATTTTCACCTGCCCTAACAACAATAACGTGACCTATGGTTGTGGTTGCAACGGCGCATTTTAATAGGGAGGTGGCACTATGGCAGAGTTTATAGAAATTGGAGTACAAAACGTGCTGTTAAATGCGCCTATTGTCTTTGATTCTTCTATTCCCTGTAATAAGGGCTACGTCCTGCACGAAAACGGCACAGGGAATTTTATACTTCGTGGTGCTACTAATAATTGCTTTGCGAGATATCAGATTGTTTTTAATGGGAATGTTCAGATTCCTACAGGTGGGGATATAACTCCCGTAGGGGTTGCTATTACGACTAATGGGGAAATTCGCCCTAGTTCGCTTGCAATAGTGACTCCACAGGCTGTAGAGGAATATTCAAATTTGACAAGCACAGCAATTATAACTGTCCCAAAGGGATGTTGCTTTAGTGTGGCAGTAAGATATGTAAGCGGAGTAACAGACGGAACTACAGTACCTACGCCATCGGTTGACATTAGAAATGCCAACTTGACGATTAGCAGGATAGCATGAAGGGAGAGCGCACATGAGAGTTTACGAACAGATAAAAGAAGTTATGTGTGACGAGCTTGCAAGCATGATAAGACACCCGCTTGACCCTAACAAGGTGCATACCATCGGTGAAATGGTAGATGTTGTGAAGGATATTACAGAAATTACCGAAAAAGAAGACCCATACGAACAATCTTTCAGAGGTAATTCTTATCAAGGGAATATGAGTAAATATGGTTTCTACCCTATGTACGGCTATTCTTTTGATAGAGGACAGAACGCTCAGAGAGATTCGCAGGGTAGATACATGGATGGTGGAAATTCGATGGGTGGTGGCTACTACGCAGGTGGCAGTAACACAAAAGACGAACTTAAAAGACTTATGGAACAGGCTACGAATGAAACGGAAAAAGAAGCTATCAGAGTAGCTATCGAGTCCATGAATAACTGAATTGTTTTAAATGGTAAACCATGATATTCTTATGGTAGAGCCGAAAAGAGCCGATTTCATTGTGGAGTCGGCTCTTTTTCTTTTTGGGATACAGAAGAATGAAATATCAATTTGTGAAAATATTATTGCCAAATTTCAGATTTGTATACCATGCAAGTAGTAATGTATCATCTCATGAGCTTGGAATGACAATGGCGATAATATCAACATTACTTAAAAGGTCTTAGCTTGTTGAAGGTGAATTTATGAGAAAAAGGTCTAAGAAAAAGCTCAATAAGTTAGATAAGTATTTGATATTTTCTATAGGCTTTGTGGTGGTTTATACCATAGCTCATAGCATTATTTTCGCTGTAACAGGGCTTGAAGCAAAGGTTTTGGATGTTCTTGTGTATGGCTTCTTTGCAGGTGAAATAACGAGTTGTCTTTTAATCAAACGTTTTAACATAAAGGAAGAAGCTAAATTAGTCTTAAATAAGAAAAAAGAAAATGACACGGATGTTGTTTGTGATGAAGATTTGGGGGATTTTGAATAATGGATTGGGTGCAGACATTAGTAACTCTTATTACTGTTATTGTTGGTAGCGGACTCATACAATTTTTCTTCAATCGTAAAGACAAACAGAAGGAAGATGCGAAGAAGGATAATGCGGAAACTATCAAAAAGGAACTGAAAGACCATCTTACCAATGTAAATAGCCAATGGAAAACAGATTATTGTGATAAGAATGCAAAGGCTATAGCAGATTTGACTACAGAGGTAAGGGAAGGACTTAAAGCAAGGGAAGAAACAGGAAAAAGACGATATGATGAACACGCCTTGGCTATTAAGGAATTAAGCATACAACATCAAAAAGAGTTTTTGGAATTAAAAAAAGCAATAGACCAACTTGCTAAAAACGATACGAATGTAACTAGCAGTATCGAAAAAATGTCGAATAAACAGGATGTAATAGCCGATGGAATGGTAGGAATAGCGCACGACAGGATAGTATTCCTTACAGATAAAATTATAGAGCGTGGTGCAGTAACCATGAAAGAAAAGGCTACTTTGGAAAGTATATACGTTCCGTATCAGAAGATGGGCGGTAATTCATACGCCAAGAAGGGTATGGAGCATGTAGATAAATTAACTGTAGTTACGGAAGAAGAAGCCGAAAAGATGGATAAGAAACTTAGAGAAAGGGGAATATCATGACGCTGTATGAACTGTTGTCAATCTTGGGAAATGATGATGTTAAGGCAGATGTGAAAGATACAGATGGTAATGCTATCTGTAAAATTTTTACGAAGGGAGTGGATGCGTTGTCAGACGAATATAAGTCTAGCAACGTTATTTCATGGGAAATAAAAGACAGGGTAACAATCAATGTCGTTATTGATGTTGCTATTGTGAGTGCGTAAGGAGGGTATATCATGATTTGGTTTGCGGAAGAAAACACGCAGGGAAGACAGGCTCTTATTTATGCTGATGACTCGGTAGATATGGGGGATGCTCTTGTAGAGTTTGGAGAACAGAATCATCTTAAAAAAGGAGCGAAATGTCTTTGCCTTGAAACAAGAGAGGTTAAGTTCCTTAATTCCCGTGGTGAATGGGTGTAAGGAGGTAGAATATGTCAAATATTGATGTAATTGCATTTGCTTTGGCTAATGGCTATACAGATGAAAGTATGGCGGGTGGCGGTGCTATTAAGGGTAAAAACTGCCAAATCAAATCTAAGACCGCAATCGAAGGTGGCACAAGAATAACCTTTGTGTGGTATCTCGATAATGGAACAGAAAAAACTACTACCCTTGATGTAATGAATGGTACAGATGGTGAAGATGGCAAGGATGGTTCGCAGGTAGAAGTTACTCCTATCCAAAAGACGGGTACTAAAGTAGGTGAAATAACAGTTGACGGACATAAGTACACACTCTATGCACCCGCAGGTGGTGGTGGCGGTGACGCTGTTCTTTCAGATGATTTAACAACGGCTATTTCTGTAGGCGGTATTGATAGTGGTGTGACTTATGAAGCAGGAACACCACTTGAAACTTTGCTTAGAGATTTGTTAGAGCCTACACTTTTCCCGACTCTTACAAATCCTTCTGCTTCTCTGACAGCTACAGGCGCAAAGTTGCTTGAAAAAGGTGCTACATTGGCAACTACGTTCACTATAGCGTTTAACAGAGGAACAATCAATCCGCAATATACGGCAGAGTCAAGTTATCGAAGCGGAGAAGCAACAGGATATTCTCTTAATGGTGGAACTGCACAGGCAGGAAACACCTTTAGCGTGACAGTAACAGAAGCACAGAAAACATATCAAGGTAATGTCGCTTATGCACAGGGCGTACAGCCTAAAGATTCTAAGGGAAAGGATTATCAATCACCACTTCCCGCAGGTAGCGTGAATACTAACACGATAAATTATGAGTTCGTAGATGCACTTTGGGCTAATACAGGTAATATTGCTACTGTAGCTAAATTAGCACTTGTAAGTAAGAGTGCCAAACAGAAAGATTTTGCTTTCCCTGCGCAGACAGTAGCTAATCCCGAGATATTCGACGTACCTGCAAGTTGGAATGTAACCGCCGTACAGGTAAAGAATGACTTGTCGGGTGCTTATGAGGATGCAATTTCTCAATTTACTGTAACGGATGTTACACATGATGATGCTTCGGGAACTAGCGTAGCTTATAAGAGATACACCTTTAATCTTGGGTATGATACAGGCGCAAGGTCTGTAAGGCTCAAATGGAATTGATGAAAGGAGAGAATGAAAATGGCTAGAAGTAAGGGTTCAGCTAATCTTTCCGCTTCGCTTGAAGTATTGGCAGGTGCGCCACTTGACGCTAGGGATATAGTTCAGACAAAAGCGGATTTAACAGCGCAGGACAGCTTTCCTTATAAATACATAGGAATGGAAGTCTATGTTGTTGCTGAAAATAAGAAATATAGGCTTCTTGGAAATGACCCTACAAATATAGAGAATTGGCAGGAAGTAGGTGCAGGTGGTGGTGGAACGTCTGATTATGCAGACTTGTCTAACAAGCCATCTATTGAAAACGTTACTCTTAGCGGAAACAAGTCTGCTTCTGATTTAGGACTTGCTAAAATAACTGATTTAGCAGACTTTATTACTAAGACAGTTGATGACCTTGTAAATTATTACAAGAAAACGGAAACCTACACCAAGGGCGAAGTAGATGCTATTGTAACTGCAATAAAGAATAGCAGGTTTGAAGTGGTTGCCACACTTCCTACTTCTGATATCAAGACTAATGTTATCTATCTTGTACCATCTACATCATCTAAAACAAAGAATGTTAAGGATGAATATATCAACCTTGATGGAACAAGTGCAGGATGGGAACAGATAGGAAGTACGTCTGTTGACCTCTCAGATTATGTAACCAAGACAGAACTTAATACTGCTCTTGCAGATTACACTACTACAACTGATTTAACGGCTCTTTTAGCAGGTAAACAGGATAAGATGCAGTATTCTACCCTTCCTACTCCTTCGGCTGAATTAGAGGGCAAAATTGTTGAATATACAGGTGCTACATTTAGTTGGCTTGTTCATGGATACTTTTACGAGTGTGTTTCCGATGGAGAGGATACTCCCTCATACTCATGGCAACAGACAAATGTTCAACCTAATAGCGGTGGCGGTAGCTCATACACCGCAGGTGATGGAATTGACATAACCAATGATGTAATCTCAACCAAGCAATCCGAAGAAGGTGATATAGACGAGATTATAGACGTATATCCCACAGCAGGAAACCTTGTGTCTATTGTAAATGCCTTTAATAAAGGGGATATTTACAGCACAGAAGAGAGGATGATTGGTCAGTATATTGATGGAAAGCCGTTATATCAGAAGGTTATTGAGGGTACATTAGATAGTGCTAGTGGTGCAACCACTACTATTAGTGTATCTAGCTTAAATGTTGATAAATGTGTTTTCTGTGATGGCATGATTACAAAAGGCACAACAACATTATTTACACCATATCTTAATGACACTTTGTATTATGTATGTGTTTGCTATTTTGATGATAGCAACCATGCAGTAAAGATAGTTTCTAAAAATATGGAGAGTTGTCCTTATAAAATTATTCTCAAATACACCAAGACTACCGATACCGCAATCTCAATCGGAGAAGCAACAGAATACTCAACAGACGAGAAGGTGGTAGGAACTTGGATTGACGGTCGTCCAATTTATCAGAGAACTTATGAACAAGAAATTGCATTAGCTCCTGATACTTGGGTAGCTTCTTCTTTAGTGGCAACCAATGTAGATAAAGTAATTAACGGTATTGGATATAATGCAGGTTCTTCTATTGATTGTCTGCTAGGTGGAATTGTTAATGGATACTTCGGCTTTAACTCCACTAGGTCACAGAGTATAACAATAAATGCTTTTACAGTTCAATACCTTAAAACTACAACATAAGGAGGAATAAGCTATGAGTTTAACAAATCCGAACACCCCTGTTAGCCAACAGGACTTACAAGACTTTTATCATAAAATTCTTCCTTATATGGGAGGAAGTAGCGAAGGTGGTGGAGGACACACCATAGAAGATAGTGAAGGAACAGACCTCACGCAGAGAGATACCTTGCAGTTTGGCGAGGGATTTAAGGCAGAGGATGATTCTACCAATGAGAAAACTGTTATCTCACCCGATGTAATGCAGAGTGGGGATATGAGTGATGTTATTACACCACTTCCTTCTGTAGCACCAAGGAAAGAAGGGATTAAGTATTCTACTACTGAACAGGTAATTGGCGAGTGGATAGATGGAAAGCCATTGTATCAGAAGACTATTTATGTTTCTTCACTTGCAGGTACATATTGGGTAGAAGGTAATCATGGAATAGCAGATGTTGACTTCATTCGTTGTGTAGAATTTACACCTGTACATATAAATAATAATGATTTTGATTTTTCTCAAATGAACATAAATACCAATAACACATATTGGGATGAAAAAAGGTCAATTATATTAAACTATGTAAGTAGGACAAAATATGAGATTTTTATTGGTTCAGAAATTAATTCTAGTTATAGTTGCTACATGACACTTCAATACACCAAAACAACAGATACCGCAGAATAAGGGAGGAATAAGCTATGAGTGTACCAAATGGAGAAAAACTAGCAACAAAACAAGACTTAGCAGATATGTACCAAGGCATACTTCCTTATCTTGGTGGTATGCCCGAAATGGTAGCTAATAAATTCTCTAAAGGGGATTTATATAGCACAGACGAGAAGATGATAGGACAATGGATTGATGGAAAACCTTTGTATCAGAAAACTATTAGCTATGATACTGCAATCACAGTTACAAACACAGAAAATACTGTTATTATAGCCAATTTGGATTCGTTGAATATTGATAATGCTGTAAATCTTGAGGTGAGTTTTAAATGGGATGGCATTGGTCGTAATACCCCATTTATAACTTATGTTACCGCAGGAGAAATTTATGTTGTTGCGTTTGTTAATCGTGATAACATTTCAGATGTAATTGAGTTCAAAACAAAAAGACCTTCGGGAACAACACAAATTACAGAAGTCAAAGCAACTATCCAATACACCAAGACCACCGATTCAGCAATATCCATAGGAAGTGATACAGACTATTCCACAGAAGAAAAGATAGTAGGTACTTGGATTGATGGAAAGGCTCTGTATCAGCGCAGTTATAATTTAGGTACGGCTATTACTGTTTCACCTACAACATGGACAGCAACAGGATTAGATATTAGTAGTGTGGAAAATCTTATTCAATGTCAAGGCAATAATGTAGGACTTAGTTGCCCTTTGATTGGAACTAAAGCAGGAGATAATACATTGAAAGTAGTGACTACAAGAGCAGAAAGTAGTTCAATTTTGTATATCACCATTCAATACACCAAAACAACATAACCTTCGTATAAGATATATTAAACGAAAGTAGTTGCGATGGAAATTGGTTCAAATCCAATACTGTCCTCATGGGGCGGTTAGTTTATAGTGGAGGTGGCGTAAGTCGGAAAACACATTGTAATCTATATAAAAAGAGGATGATTCAACGTCATCCTCTTTTCATTTTCAGATATTCTTCTATGGCTACTACAACCATATTACTGAAAGACCTGTTCTCTTTCTTTGCCTGTTTTTCTAGGCGTTCTTTTAAATCTTTTGGGATTGTAAAATTGACCCTTGTCTTATCGGGTGCTACGTGAATTGTCATGGTTATTTCCTCCAAGATAATTGTAAAATAATATCACTTTAATGTCAACATGATATTGACTATGTGATATTAAAGTGATATTATAAAATAGAACAGAAGTGACAGGAGTAGAGAAATGACAGAATACATATATAAAGTAGTTAGAACCTACGATGATGGCAAAACAAAAGAACAAACTTTGCAAGATGCTTTTGATAATGGATATAAATTTGTTAGGGCATCGGAGTATGTCCCCGAATCAAATCATAACGGAACAAGAAGATATGGCTACATAGAATACATTCTTAAAAAAGAGGTAGAAAAATGACAAATGGAGAAAATATACTAAGTGCATTCTCAAACGCAACCATAAGAAGGTGTAAGAATAAAGACTTCACTTACATTGAAGTGGAGCAGAATGATAAATGGATAGCAGATTTCAATATAGATTGGTGGAATGCGGAATACAAAGAGCCAACTAAGAATGATTTAGCAGTTAGAGAATTTGAGGGAATTGAGGTTACTTATCCACCCGAAGATTTATGTATATACCCCGAATATAAGGGAAAGCCTTATTTTGTAATAAAGTACAAAGAAAATGGAGAAGAAATAGTAGGTTATGGAACATATAATCCCAAAGTATTATCTCAATACTTGAAAGATTACTTTATATCAACTACTAAGAATGATTTAGAAGTTGATTGTATATCAAGAGAACAGGCATTAAAGGAATTAAAAGAAAGTGCGGAACATCATGCTAATGACAGTAGAGAAGAAGTTCTATTGCGGAGAGATAGAGATATTATAAGAGCCTTGCCCTCTGTAACACCACAGCTTTCGAGTGAACTCGAAAAAAACTCGAAAAAACTCGAAAAGGATTTTGGCGAGTTAGATTGTATATCGAGAGCGCAAACACAGACAGAAATAGAAATGAACGCTTCAAGATACACTATTGCAAAAGAACGTGGTGGCATGGGTCAAGTCGAATGGAGCGACCAACTTATCAAAGTTAGTGATGCAGTAGACATTATAAGACATTTGCCCTCAGTAACACCACAAGAGCCAAGATGGATTTCTACTAGCGAGAGATTGCCCGATTCTGAATATGGGGAAAGTGACAGCGTGTTAGTTTGCTTTGAGAACGAAACACAAGACGTTTTATATTTTGACGGTAGCAATTGGTGTTATCCAACAGGAGAAACTTACATATCAGTTAATCCTAATAATGATTGGCATAACAAGGTTATAGCATGGATGCCATTGCCATCGAGTTATAGTGAGGTAAAAGAATGACAAATGGTGAAATACTTAAAACAATAGATGCCTTGATTAAGTATTGTTATGAAAACACAGCAAAAAGAAGTGAAATTATTAAGCGATTAAAGGAAATTAGAGAAGAGTGTAATTCTAATTTACCTTTTGATTGAATGAGGTAGAAAAATGACAAGAGAAGAAACAGTTAGAAATCTACTAACCGAACTCATTGATATGATAGATAACGGAAGTCAAAGAGATTTGGATAGAGCTGATGAAATAGGTGCTTCTATCATTAAATTGTTTGAGCAAGAGCCAAGAAAAGGACATTGGAGAAAGACTCTTAAAGCAGTTATGGGTGAGGGTTATATGTGGTATTGCGATAAATGTAATCATGAAGTGTATCAAGACTCTTCAAGAAGTTACCCAAGTGAAAATTTTTGTTCTAACTGTGGGAGTGATAATAGAGAAGTAGAAGAATGAGCAATCTTGAAAAAGCAAAGGAAATAGTAAAAACATATTATAGAGTTGCCGATTGTGGCATTTTCAACAGCCGAAATGTTGTCGGAGATGTGATGGAAACAATATATGAAGATGAAGGCTTGACCATTGATGTTTGTTATTACTATTCATACTTAGAAGTATTCGGATTAAGCTATGCAGAGTTTAAAGAACTTGAAAGGTATTACGACTCTTTAGGCAGAAAGTGAGGATAAGAAATGACAAGAGAACAACGCTTGGAGTTATTAAGGCAGATTGAAAAAGACATTCATGTTTGTAGCCTTGAAAGCACTTTACTTGATGATGCAAAAAGCTGTGCTATACATTCTACAATAGAGGAACTAGAGCAAGAGCCTGTTCTTGACAAGATAAGAGCCGAGATAGAACAGGAAAAACTAGAGGATTCACCAAACTTTTGTATTAAGGCACACAACAATGCAGTTGATAGAGTTTTAGTAATAATCGATAAGTACAAGGCAGAAAGCGAGAAGTAGATGAATAAAGAATTATTGATGTTATACGGAGCAAGACAAGCAGTTTTGCAAATAATTGATAAGGGTAGTTGTGCTTATGCAAAAAGGCTAGATGATGGAACATGGCAAACAGTAGATTGGGCTGATATTTGTAATTACTTAACAGATATGATTGACAAGTATAAGGCAGAAAATAACTCATAAGTTATTAACTTTTGAGTTAAGGCAGAAACGGAGGAAGAAATGAAACACTTGAAATACTTATATATTGCTTATGGAATGATGTGGCTATCAATGGCGATTGCAGTAAGTGTTGGTATTTATTATACGCATAGTATTCATTGTTTGTGGTTTATGTTAATCCCTACACTAATGGGTGTTCATACTGATTCAAAAAGTAAGGCAGGAAGTGAGGGATAAGGAATGAAAAGAGTAGCTAAGATAACTATAATTTGCCCCATCGAAATAGATGATGATGTAGACGTAACAAACGAAACTGAATTAGATGATGCTCTGAGCGAAGCAGTAGGAGAGGATTTATTTTCTACGGAATATCTGAGCAAATGGGATGAGTTGGAAATTGAAGATAAGGGCGAGTGGGAAGATTGAGCCACAGGGAAGTGAGGAATAGATGAACCTAAGACAGAAAGCCAAACACTTTAAAAAGCTATACGAAGACGCATTGCCTAAAAAACCATATCCTGTTGTATATAGTACGCATGGTGTAAAGCACTATAGAATATGCGATACGATTGACGAAGAAGACATAGCTTATGCACAGCAAACACCTCAGTTACTTAAACTCCATATTGAAAATGGCATATTAAGGGGACTAAGACCTGTTATTTGGGATAATTTAAAGGTAGAAAAAGATTCGCATACTAATAAATTTATTTATTCTGTAGATGTTTGGATGTGATACGCAAGCAGAAAGCGAGGAAGTAAATGACTTTTGAAGAGTATAAAAATTTCTGTGAGTGCTTGATAGATTGTGATGCAAGCGATTGTCATGATTGTGGTTTATGGAGAGAGTGGAAAAGAGGACAACTACAGGAAGAAGCGAGGGAATATGACTAAAGCAGAACTTATGAATTTGGTAGGAAAAAAGGTAACAGTTACTTTTAAAGACGGGGATAAGATATGTGGCATCCTTGGATATGCAGACGAGTTTTCAGCTAAACATAATTATATAAAGCTAAATGATTTTTACATTGGTAATATGACATTCAGAGTGAGCCATATTAAGAAAGCAGAGAGTGAGATAGCATGAGCGAAGAAAATGGAAAAGTTTGCTGTAATTGTAGACACAATATAAGAGAGGGTGAGGATGCAGATATTCATTGTCGCTGTGAAATATGGAATGAGTATCTATCTTATCTCACGGTTATGACATATTCGTGTAGAAGATGGAGTAAGGAGAGAAAAGATGGCTGAATATCATGTAGGTTGTGGGATGGCGAGAATATATGCAGGGACTTTAAACAAACAAGGCAACTTGTGGACACGGAAATCAGACGTAACGGATGAAGCGATAAGTGCAGTTGCTCAGTATCTTTTAGAGTATGATGAAGCACTTGAATTTACTTATAGAGGAAAGCGTTATAGATTGGCTGTTTCAAAAAAGGAGTAAATATGGGAACAATACGAAATGAAATGACAATAGTGCATCATTGGAAAAAGGATGAATTGGAGAAAGTAAGAGAAGATGCCATAAAAGTGTTTAGCCAAATTGCTAGGCAAGATGCAGGAGTTGAGGAATATATTGAAAGTATGATAAGTCCTATAATGAGTACCTATATAAATCAAGAATATACTTTCGTTATAAATGGAGATTGTTCAAAAATTGGGTGGGAAACGTCTGAGCGATTCCATGAAACAAGAATGAAGTGGTGTGAAAAGCATAAGCATGATGTACAAAATATCATAGTGATAAATTTTGGTGAAGGTGACGAGCCTTGTCGCATAGTTTTTGATGATAAAGCAGAAAATGAGGAATAAACATGGAAGAAATAGAGCTAGTAGTTAAAATACCCAAATATATGTTTGAAGATATTCAAGACAGGTATGAGCATCCTAATAAAGGGGACGGAATAAATCTACTTGAATATGCAGTAGTAAATGGCACACCACTTCCTAAAGGGCATGGAAAGCTTATAACTGAGCCGACAGAGGAAGATATTACAAAAACAGTAGGCGGTCAAAATGATTTTGCTGAATGTATCAAAGATGCAGTTAAAGCAGTATTTGACAACGCAGACGCAATCATAGAAGCAGATAAGGAATAGAAAGATGAATAGAAAATTTTGTGATAGATGTGGTAAAGAGATAAACATAAATCCTATTGTACAAGTCCAAAATCCATTATTTGAAATAAGACAGATTTATCCACGAGGGTTAATGCCTATTGATTTATGTGAGGATTGTTCCAAGAAGTTTGTTGAATGGGTAAAGGAGCAGGAAGATGCAGGTAATAATTGATATACCAAGTCACATATACAAAACTCTCATAGAAACAGGAACGTATGGATATTATAAGTTTGATTCCAAGAATGCAATCAAGAATGGCATACCCCTTCCTAAAGGACACGGAGCAATAAAAGATGTTTCGCAGATTGAAATACCCATGTGTGAGGATAGGGCGTATGAAAGATGGGTACAGGTAGCCATAGATTCTGCACCGACAATTATAGAAGCAAGCAAGGGGCAGGAAAATGATTGATTATCTTTTAGTGGCATGGATTTTGGTCGGTATATTTTGTCTTGGCTTTTATCATGGATACAGATTTAGAAAATGGATGGATAAGGAGAAAACAAAATGATTTATGGAAACATGAAAGAACACAAATACGAGGTAGAGGGTATTAAACCACAGATTATGACAGAGATAACAACTTTGTTACATACATGTTGTGAGAAAGGATTATTTAACAAAGATGATGTATATAAGATAGCAGAGATGGCTTGTATGTCAAATGAGGATGTGCATGATGAAGCCATGAATAAGTTAGATTCACTTATGTCTACTGTTTTGGATAAGATGGTTGATGATGCTAAACATGGTAAGCAGGAAGCCATTGATGCTTTGGCTATGCTTGCAGATATGGTTTTAAAGGATATGAGGGATAAGGAGCAGGAATGAATGATGAAGAAGTAATGATTATTTCATTGTTTATCAACCTTTTAATCTATTTATTTTATATAGCTTTATTTTTCGCATAGGAGATAAAAGATGGAAATGACGATTGAGGAAATTAGGTATAGATTGCAAGCCATGACTACAATGTGTACTTTTCAAGATGCAGTAGGGCATGATTTATCACAAAAAGAAATCAAATTGTATAATCAAGCAAAGGACGAAGCAATAAAAATCATGCGCAAGTATCAGAAGATAGAGCAGATAGTAAACGGGAATATCAATGGTGCTTATTCTAATGTTGCTGAAATACGGAGGATAATAAATGGGAATGACAATTAATGACAAAGATTTGGCATCGGGTTTAACTGCACTAGCTATCATGTGTGCAAGCGAAGGAACAGACGGATGTGATATTACTATAACTACAACAAAGGGCAAGATTAACTGTCACATAGAATTTTCGGGGGTAGAAGATGGAAAAATCACTTGATTTTGTTGAACAATGGGCAGAAGAAAATAATTATGTAATCGTATCTAGCGATATGTGGGCTATTGCACAAGATATCATGAGCAAGTATCAGAAGATACAGGAAATAATTGATAATTGGACTAAACCCGAAGAAATCGAATGGGCGATACGAGAGGTATTAGAAGATGACAAGATTTGATGCTATTAAGCAAATGAATGTTGAAGATTTAGCTTTCTTTCTGAGTATTGTTGAATTAGGTGATTTAAACTCTATTCCCAATATAACTAACAAAGACATTGATTATTATATGAATTATTTTAAAGAAGAAGATGGTAGTGATTTGATAAATACTTTACATGAATTGAATAGAAGTCGGCATGACTATAAGGAGATAGAAAATGGAAAGACCGATTGAAAAACTAAGACAGTTGCAAGAAGATGTTGACAAAGAGCATAAGGACTTAATTATTGAGTGTGATATGTTGCAAGGCAATATCAATCGCATGATGACTACTCATGACCACGAGGAACTACTTACAATGTTCGCCTACGCTCATAAAAGATTAGGTGATATTTTTTGGAAGAATAAGAAAAGAATAAATATGGAGAATATAGAAGATGAAAATGACACAACAAATGTCAATAGGTGATTTTATTAGACACATGAATGATGCTCAGTTGGCTAATGTATTGTTGGATACCATCACGGCAAATGCAGATTATTGTGAGGAATATCGCATAGATTTGGGTGGCTATATCAGCTTTAATGTCGTTGATGAAGTACCGATTAAATGGGATTTGAAATATTATAAGAAAGGATATATTTGGATATGGCAGGTGGCAATTTTGATAGTGCAAAGAATGGCAAGAATGATGAGTTTTATACACAGCTCACAGATGTATCAAAGGAGCTGATGCACTACAAGGAGCATTTCAAGGATAAAATTGTTCTGTGTAACTGTGATGACCCTACATGGTCTGCGTTTTGGAAGTATTTCCATCTGAATTTCTCGGCTTTGGGATTAAAGAAACTGATTTCCACACATTATGACCGCAATAATCCCACCTATAAAATGGTTTATGAGGGTGGTGATGATAATAATATCGAAGTGGGTGTAATTACACCACTTGAAGGTAATGGTGATTTCAGAAATCAGGAATGTATTGACCTCTTAAAAGAGAGCGACATTGTAGTAACAAATCCACCATTCTCTCTGTTTAGAGAATATATCGCACAGTTAATGGAATACGAAAAGAAATTTATCGTATGGAGCAATACAAATGCTATAACATATAAAGAATTTTTCCCTTTACTGAAAGATGGTAAAGTGTGGGCTGGATATTTGTTTAACAGCACTTGCGTTTTTAGGGTTGGTGATGGATATAAATATGATGAAAAAGTTACTCAGCAGATAAATGATGGATATAAATACGGAAAAGTTCCGAGTATTGCAACATTTACTAATTTAGATATAAAGAAACGCCATGAGAATTTAATTCTTTGGAAGAATTATACACCTGAAGAATATTCTGATTACGATAATTATGACGCTATCAATGTTAATAAAGTGACAGATATTCCTGTTGATTATGATGGAATATTGGGTGTGCCTATTACTTTCCTTGATAAGTATAATCCTGAACAGTTTGAAATTGTTGGATTGGTGAATGGCAAAGATAATTTAGCGGGTATTAAAACCACTCGTGATTATTCTGCATTTTCTGAAACTCGACAAGATTCAACAAAAACAGGAGCAAGTGGTAAAAAAATCAATGGTAATCCTGTTATAAAAGGCAAACCAACCAAAGGTAATTATTTTACTTTTGGTTCTGAAGTCGTATATTCAGCGTATGCTCGAATCTTTATCCGTCTAAAGCATGGAAGAAAGGCGTAGAAGAAGGATTTAATCATGGTTGGGATAGAGGATATAAAAATTCATCTGAATTAACACAGAAAATCTGTGAAAAAGCAACTGATAGAATCCTTAATGCTGAATCAACTTCTTATGACGCAGGATTTAAGAAAGCGTTAATGATGGCTCAATGGTACAACAAAATCTTTCTTGGAATTGATACCGAGTATGATGTAGAAAAGATTATGAGGTTATATAAGAAGTACAAAGGAGAATGAAGATGGCAATAAGTGAGAGAGAACACCACATCAAAGTATTAGAACAATTTCTACATGATTATCAAGAATGGGGAGAAGATTTTGAACTAGAGAAAACCATTAAGTATGCCATATCCTCACTTAAAACAGACCTTAAATACGACTTGATGTATGAGGGTGAAGATGTTTATACCAAGGATGAAGTAATAGCTATGCTAGAAGATTTAAAGGCAGATATTGAGGTAAAGACGAACTACTACGAACAAGCGTATAAAGAGCCATCAAATTTAATACATGAAACCGCTATATGTGGAAGAATGTTTGGTTGTGGAGAATGTAAAGAGCTTATTCAACAGAAAATCGACAAGTTAGAGGGGAATAAACAACTATGACCGACTTGCTATATGTGAGTTATGACAATGACGAAAAAAGAAATGAAATAGGAATATGTATAGGCAGAATCAATGAAACAGGCAAGCATGAAATTCTAAAGATGGAATTGGATGAACAGGCAGAAGTCTTGTATAAGGTACTGACAGACCAATCAATTAAAATCGACAAGCTGAGATGAAAAGGATGTAAGTTGATAAAATAGGTAAACCATGATAGTGTGGAAGTGAGGTAATTATGAAAAATATTTCAATGTCAGATTTAGGGCTTAACGAGCTAGATAGTAAGGATAGAGCTTTGTATTTTATGTGGGAAAGTTCCCACGCTAGAGCGGAAAGAACTGTTGTGAGATTGTGGATTGTTGTATTGGTTCTTATTGTAGCTTTATTAGGAACTAATGCGGGATGGATATACTACGAATCACAATTCGAGGATGTAGTAACAAATACGGAAACAGTTACACAAGAAGCTACGGCAGATAGAGATGGCGAGATTCGATTGATTGGCGGTGACTACTATGGCGACAAGAGCGAAACAGACAGTAACCAAAACAACAACCAAGACTAGGCAAAAGAAAACACCCGAGGGTAATTTGACCTGCCCTATATGTGGTGGCAAGGGAAGTGTCCCTAGAGGATATAATAAGAAGAAATCTTAAAGACTAGCTAATCGGCTAGTCTTTTTTAGTAAACCATTGTAAAATTGAATAAGAGCCAAAGAGCCGATTTCTTAACAGGAATTGGCTCTTTTTGTATGTTTGAGGGGAATTTATGCGGGTTAAAGACTACATCTATAGCAATTCAGAAATGGAAACTATCATCAATGAATACATCCACTCACAGAGGGATAGACTTGTCTGTAAGCTGTGTTTCATTGATGGAATCACTCATGAGAAGATAGCGGAGCATCCCGATGTAGATTTAACTCCTAGACAAGTGAGCAATATTATAAGTAAGTCATCTATTATTATTTCAGATAGATTAGAAGCGAGAAATGCAGGGGAGGACAAGATATGCCTAATTCCACAAATGAAGTTATCGTGAATGGTCGGGTAGTTATGAGTGTCCGTGGTGATACTGTAACAGAAAATACTCTTGTACAGGGCGAAACAGCACATGACAAAACGGGTAAAGAAATAGTAGGTAATCTTAATCCTCAATCTTCTGAGGAACTAAATGAGCTAAGAGAACGGGTTGATGCTCTCGATGAAGAAGCCTATAGAGTATTGGACAGAGTGGAAGAAATAGAAGAAGAAGACTATATCCCATTTAATGATTCGGATGATGAAGAACATCCTAAAAAGAAGACATTATTTGCTTCTATTATAGAAAAATTAAAGTCTATTTTTGTTCAGAAATCAGAGTTGAAGAAACATACTTTTGAAGTAGGTACAGATATCCCTGCTGATTCAGACTTAAACACCTATGTAACAGAGGGTGTTTATAAAATTGCGCCCGATACAACTGCACAAACTATTTCTAATGTCCCTGTAGCTAGTGGTGACGCAAAAGCAGGTGGAAAACTCATAGTAAACAAGGGGCTTTCATTGAATGAAACCTATGTCTTACAAATCTATATCAACAACGCAGGACATATTTTTAAGCGCAAAACTACCAATAATGGAACTACGTGGGATGGTTGGACTCAATTAGCAACTATGGGTGCTATTACACCTTCTCAAATAGGTGATGGCTATGCTACGGCTACTGTAAGTGGTTCTGTTATTACAGCTACAATAAGCGGATTCCAATTAAGAGCAGGGGTCATTGTTGCTCTTTATTTTCCAAGCAATGTTACTACTGCATGTACACTAAATATTAGTAATACAGGTGCTAAAGCTATAAAGAATTGGACTTCGCATGACCCGTCTGTTGGTCATTCGATAAGAGAAGGTGTAAATACTTTCATATATGATGGCACTCTATATAGGGCTATTGCATTTGAAAAGAGTCCTCGTATTGTATTGCAAGACTATGTGGCAGACACTAGCGGTAACTTGATTACTGAATGGGGTTATGACGCTAATAAAGCTCAGATAAAATATAGCTTGCTCTATGATAAGTTGAGATGGAATCACTATAAAAATTCAGCTTGGAAGGGTGATGTTGTACTTGCAGATTATAATGATATTAAACATCAAACAGTAGGCATCGATATCCCTGCTAATTCAGACCTAAATAACTACACCACTAATGGAATTTATTGTGTTGCTCAGAATACTACTGCTGTAACTTTAGTTAATTGTCCAAGCTCTTATGCAGGAAAGTTAGTAGTTGAGAGAATAGCAGGAAATAGTTATATTGTTCAGACCTATTATACTTATCATCAAGATTTAGCGGGATTTGGCGGTGTATTTAGAAGGTCTTATGCGAGTTCATGGCAACCGTGGGTATATATAGCTAATATCCAAAATGACGGAGGAAATAGATACCTTTATTTAATGGGCGAAACAACAACAGCAAACGATAAAGGTGTTGGAATCAAAGCAAGGATAAAAGATACTACCACTAATGGGGACTATACAAGGCAAATTTTAAGAGCATTTCAAGACCACCAAGCCACGCCTACGGGATTTAATCTTGTAATAGATGGTGGCGGTGCGTTAATTCTCGGTGGTGGCGAAGCAGGACAGGCGCATTACGGGGCTTTAACAAAACCTTATGCTAGTGAACAGGTATATATCACATCTGATGGAAATATATACTTACAAGCCAATGCTACTCCAATAGCTAATAGGATAGGATATGTAATAGATGCAAATGGCAATTTAATACCATGTAAGGCTGACGCAAAAGTTGACAATCAAGGCAATATAGGTTGGTCTGATAAAAAACTTGCAGGAGTATGGACATATAAGATAAATGGAGAAGATGTTGTAAATGCATCTACAATGAAAGATACTTCATTGGATAAAACTCTGCGTCTTGGTGGATTGGCTACAAGACGTATCGAGATACCCGATAATAGTGGATGGGCTAAGTATATTAAGTTTTGTGATGTAACTACATGGTACACTTCAACCACTACAGGACAATCAGTATTATCGTTTGTAGGATGGTTACTAACTGCAAGAGAAGGAGGTTATGCATCAAGAAGTGAAGTAACAGAACTTGAACTTGCTGTAGGCTATGAAAAAAGCACAACACCGAATAGTGGTTCACTTATATTATCAACAAGTAATGGTACTTACATGCCTGTAGTCTTAAAAGAAGTTTTAAATAATGTTACAAAATATTATTTAGCATTAAGAGTGGATGGTTCGGGTAGGCAAGGATTTCTTTTAGGTCATTTTAAAATGAATGATTATTCGGGTGATTTATTTGATGGTAATTGGGTAAATTGTACCGATGCGAATGGAACATTACCTACAGGATATTCAGTAGAGATAAATGGAAGACTTAAACGAAATGATGCTATTTTTGCAACATGTACCACGGCGGGTGACCAACAAAACAAGGTAGCGACAATAGATGACCCTTTTTGGCAACTAAGAAATGGGCGTATTGTAGGCGTAAAGTTTACTAATACTAATACCTTTAATTCAACAGCCACAAACAAGATTACTCTTAATGTAAATAATACAGGCGCAAAACCAATCTATTATAACACAGGATATCCAACAGGCACTAACACCGCAGTATTCGGTTATGCAAATAGACTTCATTTCTATATGTATGATGGCACTAATTGGGTTTGGATAAGTGCAGGTTACGCTCCCGATAGTAATAACCGTAAATCATTTTATGGAACATGTTCAACAGCAGGTGACCAACGAGTAAAAGTTGTTACTTTAGCTGATACAAACGGGTGGGAACTTCGTGCAGGAACTATTGTAGGTGTTAAATTTACCAATTCAAATACGTATAGTGCTACCTCAGATAATAAGATACAGCTTAATGTTAATAATTCGGGCGCAAAGAATATTTACTACAACACAGGTTATCCAACGGGAACGAGTCAATATGTTTGTGGTTATGCAAATAGAACACAGTATTACATGTATAATGGAACTGATTGGGTATGGATAAGCGCAGGTGTTGAAGTCGATACTGTAGACCCGAGAGCATTAGGTTCGGGCTATGGAATATGTGAAACGGCAGAAGCAACTACAGCCAAAGTAGCTACCCTTGCTTCATACACGTTAAGAACAGGTGGAATAGTTTCTGTAAGATTTGCTTATAACGTTCCTGCAAATTCAACCTTAAATATAAATTCCCGTGGAGCAAAACCTATATATCAAAGAACATGGGCTATTCCTGCGGACGTTATAAAAACGGGCGATATAGCTACTTTTGTATATGATGGTAGTCATTATGTTCTACTAGGAACAGATAGAACAGAAAGACAGTTTGCAAATTATAGATATGCTAATTCAGCAGGTACACCCGATACAACTTATCTAACAAGAAATGATACTAGCGTTTTATTCCCCGAATTATCGTATATAAAACGTGGTGATGTTGTTATGTTTGGGTGTATAGTAAAATTTGCTTCAAGCAAAACCTATTCAGCAGGTACAAAAATAGCAACATTGGCGTATTCGTCATTGCAAATATGTTATCCTCATGCTTCATTCTATATAGGCGGAAATGGATTATATATAAGAAATGGAACATATAATGGAAATTATTATTTACAATGTACATATATCGGAATATAACAGATTGATTTTATTTAAAAGGAGGAATAAATGTATGAGGTTTTACTTATTTAAGGTTGCTTATAATAAAGTAGCCTGTGCAGAGGACAGACCACAACCATCTGCTTACGACAGTTATGATGAAACTAAGAAAGCGCAGTATCAGTACATGGGACAGAATGTGCTTGGTGCAACAATCGGATGGGTAATGACTAAGATTGTCTGTGAGAATGGAGTCTGCAATGCTACGGATGATACTTATTGGGAAGACCCTAATATCATCCCATATTACAGAGATTTGATTCTTGCAGGAACAATCAACGCTAAGACTAACAAGCCTTGGGCTGTAGAGGATGTATCTGAGAGATGGCGTTCTGCCGTAGCTGAGTATGTCGTACAACATACTCCTGTAGAAGAACAGGAGGTAACAAATGAGTAAGTTTCTTTTTATTAGTCAGCCAATGAGAGATAAGACAAATGAAGAAATCAAGGAAGAAAGGGATAGGGCTATTAGGCTTTGTAAGAAGTATCTTGGGGATGATATAAAGGTACTTGATTCTTTCTTTGAGGATGCACCTCATGATGCAAAACCTCTGTGGTTTTTAGGAAAGTCTATCGAAATGTTATCTCACGCTGATTATGCTTTCTTCTGTGACGGATGGGAAGATGCTCGTGGATGTGTCATCGAACATGAATGTGCGGAGAAATATGGAATCCATATTGTCTGAGAAAAATGAACTGAAATTGAAATGAATTAAACTTTTTGGCTTGAAAAAGTGTAATTCAAACAGAAAAATTGGTTGAAAAAGTGGCATAAAAAAAATGAATTAAACTAAGGAGGTGTTGTTATGGAATTAAGAGATACTGTTGATTTGATGTTGAGTGATGACTACAAGGATAGATTTAAGGCTGAGTATCTACAGCTTAAAATCAGATATGAGAAACTTAAGGTGATGTTAGATAAGTGGGACAATGACGAATTGGATTTCACACCTACTTGTCCAAGAGAAATTTATGACGAACAGATAGATGGAATGGAAACCTATCTTGATGTGCTTGTAGACAGGGCAAATATAGAAGGAATTGATTTGTCGGATTTCTAATCTTCCTTCTAATCCAATTTGTTATTTTGATGTGTAACAGGTTGAAACAAAGAATAAATAAAATCAAAGAAAACCCTTGACACATCTAACAAATTGATATAAACTGAAACACGTTGACACATGATTTATCGCCCTTTCACGGCGGTAACACGAGTTCGATTCTCGTCGGAGTCATATTGAAAATAAAGGCTTAACCAAGCGGATTCGCAGGGTTGAGCCTTTTGTTTTTCTTGATGTTATTTAACCTAAAATTTTGCATTTCTTGTCTTTTTTCTAGTCTGTTTTTATGTTACAATATCTTTAGAATAGATTTGGGGACACCTCACATCCGTTCGGGCAGGTATGAGATATCTGCCCTCCTTTCTAAAAGTCAACAGGTTCATGTTTTTTATCATCAAGGGCGGTATTCGGCACAAGTACCGCCCCTCCTTTCTAAAATAAAAGCGAACGAGAAATTTTCCGTTCGCTTTTCGTTCGTTATGCGGTTGTTACTTCCCACTTCCCACTTCTTTGTCTTTAGGCACTTCTCGTTTCCCGAAATAAAGTCGTTCCATTTTATCACGATTTGCTTTCTGCATTGTTTCAGCGTATTGTGCGTCATCCATAGCTTCTTTCAGCCTTTGCGCTGTTATATCCCTGTCATTGTCATAGTTTATCTGCCTTTTATTCATATCGTTTACCTCTAACCCTATTATACTCTAATGTTTACATTTAGTAAAATAAAATTTAATCAAAAATAAAAAATAATCCTTGACAAAAAAGTTTATTGCAAATAAACTAGACTTATCTTGAAAAATTCGATTCAAGGGAAAGGAGTAGAAATGGTAGCAGAAAATCCTATTGTTCGTGATGATTTCCTATACCCGAAACTTAGAGGACGTATAGTTGAAAAATTTCAGAACGTAGCTAACTTTGCAAGAACTATCGGCGTAGAGCCTAATGTCATATCACGGAAACTTAGTGGTAAGATTGGTCTTACAAAGAATGACATTAAGCTATGGAGCAATCTGTTAGAGATACCACTTGAAGAAATCGGTATATATTTTTTTACAGATTGAGTTTATCAAACATAAACAGGTGTGCTTATGAAAAAGTTTATTACTGTAGCTGAACTGCATGAATTAACGGGGCTTAGTGTTCACACAATAAGAAACCGTGTTCAAAAAGGCACTTACAAGACTCTTACTAGAAGCTCTAAGAATGAAAAAATTTTGATTTACTACGATTCGATATTTGCTGATGGAGAGTTGAAACAGACGGAATGAGGGGAAATGAAAAGGTTTATCGGACTATTGATGTGTCTGCTTCTGATAGCAGGATGTTTGTCCGTATCTCAAACAGACGAGGGAGATGAAAAGGTAGCAGTTGTTGATACTAAGAAAATTGAATATTTGACAGATGAACAACTTTCACTTCTTTATTCCTGTAAGCAGGATATCAGAAAAAAGGATGATTCTATCGTTGAATTATCGCAATCCGATGCATGGCTGTTGATGCAGGTTGGCAGATGTGAGGGTGGAGCTTCTTTAATCGGACAGATGTGGGCTATGAGAACCATCTTAAACCGATTAGATGCAGGATGGTCTGATTCTCTGTTAGGCGTTCTTACAATGGATAACCAATTTGAGGTTATTTCAAGCGGAAAGTACAAGAGTGCAGATATCAATGTTGAAACTCATTTGGCTTTGGCTTGTATCGAGAGCGGTTGGGATGACACCGAAGGAGCTTTGTATTGGGAATCCAATACTAATTCAGATGAATCATGGCACAAGAAGAATCTAACGTTCATCAAAGAAGTTGCAGGAAACATTTATTACAGGTAACTAGAAATATTTGTCTGTATCATTGGTGGGTTGTTACCCATCAATGTATTAATCCTTTCAGAAAGAAAACAAAATTATAAAGTTTCCGTGCCTAGCCATACCCAACTAAGTCAATTAACATGATGGCTCTAATAGCACATACTATAAAGAACAGGACAATATAGGACAATACAGGAAAAGACAGGACAAGACAATATATAAAAAATTAACAACTCACCTGTGATGCAGACAAATAAAAAGCGATTAAGTTCGCACCTTAACCGCTTTTAGGAGTTGGAATTACTATCAGTATGATTTCTAACTCCGATTCTAACACATTATTTCAAATTAGAAAAGGAGAAAAAATTATGGCAACAAAGAAAACAGAAAGTAACGTATTTGAGATTAAACCCTTGGATATTCAGAAGTTATCAATTCGTATTAAGGGTGACTCGCCATTGATTGTTCACGCTTGGAGCGAAAAAGCAAAAAAACAAATTCTTGATAAACAGATGAAGATTACAAAAACTTCTGCGAAAGAAGCACGAAATCCATATCGAGAGTTTATTGATTCAATGTATTGGCTTACGCCAAAGCCCGAAGCTACACCCGATGCGTTTGCAGAAGCCGTAAAGAATGGCGCAAAGTGGGGTTTTCCTGTGACGGGAATTAAGCAAAGTGCTAATTCAACAGCATACAGACTTGGTTGGACTCCTAATCAAACCATGCTTAGATGCGCTTATTTTATAGAGAGTGAGTATGGAGAATTGTTTGAAATCAAGGGTTCAATTCCCGAAATACGTGAAGATAACGTCACAATCGGCATGGGAACTGCGGATTTGCGTTATCGTGCAGAATATAAAGATTGGTATGCAGATATTGTTGTAAGTTATAACAGGTCGGGTGCATTAACACTTGAACAGATACTTAACATAATCAACGCAGGTGGCTATTCGTGCGGACTTGGCGAATGGAGAGCCGAAAAAGACGGTATTTTTGGGCGTTATCATATTGAGTCTAGCAACACTATTAGCGATTAAGCGATTTGGCAGTTTTGGTATGGTTCTCTATGGTGGGTTTTGTTATGGTTACGTTGGTTTTGGCAGTTATGGTGCGTTATGTTGCGTTAAGGAAAGGTGCGCTATGGCGGGATTTGGTAAGGCAGTTAAGGCGAGGTGCGGTTAGGTATGGTAGTTTCGGGTTTGTTAAGTTGAGGTATGGTGAGTTATGGCAGTTACGGCACGTTAAGTTCAGTTGAGGTAAGTTCAGTTTCGGTGAGGTTTGTTATGGTATGGCAGTTTTGGTGGGTCATGTTATGGCAGGGTCTTGTACGGTCTTGTTAGGTTTGTTGGGATAAGGCAGTTAAGGTTAGGTGAGTCGAGGTTTGTTTAGTCGAGGTTAGGTGAGTTGTTGCAGTTATGGTGTGTTTAGGTAGATTTGGGTAAGTTATGATTAGGTCAGTTTAGGCAAGGCGTGGTTCTTATTAAATTTAAAAAGGAGTTTGGATATGGTTTATTCATGGAAAACATTTCAATATTCTGTTTCTGCTGATGTTGCAGGAAAAGAATTTGAAAAGATTGAAAAAAAATACGGGAAAGTTACATCGGAACTGCTTTTGCAAAACGCAGAACCTATAGAATCCCCACTACATGAGCTTTTCGAGTGGGATGATGCTGTAGCAGGTCGTAAATACCGACTTTCACAGGCTACAAATATTATCATCAATCTTGCTGTAGAGGTTGAAAAGGAACAGAAACCTAAGAAAATCCGTGCGTATTATAACGTGAGTGATACCGAGAAAAAGGGACGTTTTATTAACGCTGAAACAGCATTTTCAAATCCCGATACAAAAGAAATTATTCTGAAAAGAGCTTATCGTGAAATGCAATCTTTTGTGCAGAAATACGAGAACCTTACAGAATTTGCGCCTGTATTTAAGGCGATAGAATCAATCAAAAAAGACATATTAGGAGATGAAGCAGATGAACAACTTGAAGATTGAACAACAGCAGGGACTTATCACCACTAACCTTGACGCTATCGAAACTGAAATAAAAGAAAAGATGGCTGAATACAAGGATTATGTAGTCAGCGAGGATTCGATTAAGTCCGACAAAAAGGTTTTAGCAGATTTGCGTAAGACCAAAAAGGAACTTGATGACGCAAGGAAAGAAGTCAAAAAGGCTTGGTTAGAGCCGTATGAGAAGTTTGAGGAACGCTGTAAGGCAGTAATAGCCTTGGTTGACGAGCCTATCAACCTCATAAATGACCAATTAAAGCTGTTTGACGAAGAACGTGTCGCAAGAAAACGTGAACACGTCAAAGAACTTTATGACGAAGTTATGAGCAAGCAAGGCTTAGAGCGTTTTTTGCCACTTGAAAAAATCTACGATTCAAAGTGGGATAACGTTTCTGTAAAAGACCAAGATATCCTGTTTGATATTGACGGGATGGTGCTGAAAGTCAAGAACGACTTAACAGCTATTAGAGCTTTAAACTCTGAAATCGAAGACGAGTGTATTGAAACTTATTTGAGATTCAATAACGACTTGTCAATGGCGATTCAGAGAAATTCACAGTATCTTGCAGATAAACAGAAGATTGCTGAACAGGCTAAAGAAGTGGCTAATCCCGAACCTCAAACAGAAGTAGTTGAGGAAACTCCTAAGTCTGCACCATTACAGCAGTTGGATGACCTTGCTAAGACTATCCGTATGCACCACTTCATTGTAAGCGAAGCAGATGCAGAGGAAGTTAGAAACTTGCTTAATTTAAGCGGAATAACATTTAGGGAGGAATAAAAAGTATGAACGTGTATGAAAAGTTATTGGTTGTACAAAAGAAGCTAAACGCCCCCAAATCGAAGTTCAATAAGTTTGGGGGATACAACTATCGTTCTTGCGAAGATATTTTGGACGGTGTGAAACCTTTACTTGTTGAGGTTAAAGCCACATTATTCATGACCGATGATGTGGTTCAGATAGCAGAGAGAATCTATGTAAAGACCACGGCTAAGTTTGTTGACATTGAAAGCGGAGAAGCCGTTGAAAACACGGCATTTGCAAGAGAACCTTTGGCTATGAAGGGCATGGCAGACAGCCAAATTACAGGAGCATCTTCCACTTATGCTAGAAAGTATGCGCTAAATGGACTTTTCTGCATTGATGATACTGTAGACGAGGACACAAGCGAAGTATCTGATGAAGAAAGAAAAAAGGCTGAACAGGCTAAGAAACAGGCTGATAAAGAAGCCCAAGATAAGCAAAAAGCTCAAAGACAGGAGCAGATAAAGAATGAGCAGGATGCTCAAAAGACGGATGAACAGAAAAATCAAGAAATGATAAATTCTGTAGACCCTAGACTTCTTCCTACCGAGGATGATGTTATGTCAAGGGCGCAGTATGACTTCTTGATGGAGCAGATTCAGCGTACAGGAGCGCATGATGATGTTGTTAAGTACGCTAAAACAGATGATTTAAGCAAGCTCAATTCTAAGAAGTGCGTGGCTATTCTTATCGGACTTTTGAAACGCCCTACTAAGGAGCAGACTAATGGCTGAGTTTACAGGAAATGCGTTACAAATCGTATCTTTTCTGATGGGTGATGGGGTAGATAAAAGTGCTTTATGGGATTTATCTACCCATAAAGAAGCCCATACAAACCAACAGAGAAAATATTTCCACAGGCTTGTTGGACTTTTGGCAAGAGGTGAACAGCAAACCTTTAATGAGAAGAAAAACGAGCTTATAAGACATTACGGAAACCAAAAATTTCTTTTCGACAAGGAAGGTAAGCCCGTAGTGGTTTATCTTCCCGATAACGACAACTACAAATATTCTGAAAGCCATTATTATCCACTAAATTATGGTGGAAAAGTGCAAAACGATAAAGGCAGGGGAATAGTTGTAAGAGCTTTTCTTCAATTAGAGGGAACAAGTCGCTACAACATCAAGGAATACTTGGAACTTATAGATGGTACAAGAAATGAGTGTCTAGGCTCGGGTATCCCAATGAGCGAAGTGGAAACCTTTGAGGAAAAAAGGCTTATGGATATGTTGCGATTACAGGCTGAAAAAGAGGAAAAGAAAAACAATGGGGCAGAGGGAACTAAGCAAGAGCATAATCCCGAACAATGACGAGTATTGCTATCTTTGTAAGCAGGTTGGGCGATACATCGAGGGAACTGATTCTCACCACATGTTATTTGGAAACAAAAAAGCATTTGCGGATAAAGATGGTTTAACCATTCAGCTTTGCCATAGACACCACATGCGATTACACCAACAGCAGGAACATCAATTAGAGTTGAAACAACTAGCAGAGCGTGTGTGGTTAGAGCATTACAACAAAACTATTGATGATTGGATAGAGAGGTACGGGAAGAATTTCCTGTAAATGGGAAAAGGAATGATTAAGTGTGATAAAGGCGTAATTGAAATCAAAGGAACTTCTGCACAGTTACTTTCAGAAGCTATAGGCATCCTTAAATCTCTTGTTGCAGATAAAGTAATAGAACCAATGGGCGTTATGGCTATAGCGAGTATTGTTTTAGAAGATGCAGGATTTAAGGTTGTTCGTGGGACAGAAGAAGATTTAAAGAGAATCTTTGAAGAAACGTTAGATGATGATGACGATTCGGATGATTCGGATGACTCAGATGATTCAGATGGATTTGATGAAGATGATATTTTCAAATTCTTAAGAGGTGACAAATGAGTAGTCTAAGCATTGGAAATATGCAGGATATGATAAACGACTTTTCAAGTGGGCTATACAACTTCACTAAGGACGGAAAATGTAGTGAATGCGGTTCATGTTGTTCACGCTATCTTGCCATGAATCAGAAGGAAATCAATACCATCCGAGAGTATATCAAAAGGCATGGGATAAAACAGCAGAAACACGCTATTTTCGTGCATAAAGACCCGCTTTTTGATGCGACCTGCCCGTTTTTGGATGACACAAAACCAAACCATAAGTGCCTTATCTATCCCGTAAGACCGCTTATCTGTAGGGAATTTCGGTGCGACAAGTGGCATGAAATAGATAAGGACAGCGTGTTATATAAGTCTAATTTACACCCTGTAGATGTGACAGAGGTGTTCTTTGGAAAAGGTTGAAACACCGAGGGGAATCCCTAAAAGAAACTACTCCTAATTGGCTCAAAATAAGGAATTATCACAGGATTCTATCAAAACTATTTGTGAAAGCCATTGTAAAATCCGATGGCTTTATCAGAGCCATCGGTGATTGGAGGTGTTAATGAATCCTTTATACAGATTTTACTTGGATGAAGAAACAGGAGAGATTACTAGAACTGTAATCGATAATTACCATACGGTTCATCCATCTAAATATCTTCCAAACAAAGTACATTACGTGTACAGGAATAAGAATGGAATCAGCCATGATGTTCATGGTGAAAACATAGATAAATTCGTGAATTGGCAGGTCTACTCATTTTCTGAAAGCGAAGAAAATGCAAGGGCTGTTATCTTAGATAATTTAAGAATGCGCTACAAGAAAGCGATTTTGGATACTAAGAGATTTGCTACTGTAATTGACAAGTTAGGGGGATTTGGAAATGGGGAAAATCAACAGCAAAGCTAAAGGTGCTAGGTATGAAAGAGAGTTAGCATCTAAGCTATCAGATTATGGTTATGATGCAAGAAGAACAGCACAGTATTGTGGTAATACAGGTGATGCATCTGATGTTATTGGGTTAGACGGGATACACATAGAAGCTAAACATCAAGAAAAAATCAGTATCTATGATTGGATGGCACAGGCTATTCATGATAGCGGAGAGAACGGGAAAGGAAATCTCCCTGCTGTATTTTTCAGAAAAAACAATGCGGAAACTTTAGTTTGCATGAGATTAGAAGATTGGATTCAACTCTATAGAGAGTGGGATTCGTCTAACAAGATTGGGAGAAAAGATGGTTAAATCATTCATTTTTGATTCAGATAATGTAAGCCCTGTCTATAAAGTAATAGGGATTGTATATACAGAAAATGGGTGTTGTAAAGATAAGCCTGTTTTGATAACGAAGAATAATTATCATGGGGGAGTTAATTATTCATGCCAATGTATTTGTGGAACGTGGTGTACGACAGGACACCCGACACCAACAGGGGCGTTGAAAGACTACCAAACAATGTCGAATGGGGGAATACCATTAAATGACAACTATGATTAAGCAGAGGGGGAAACGCTGATGGGGCAACAAAAACAGGTCAAGAGGTACTATTGGTTGAAACTTAAGGAAGAATTTTTTCAAGATAAAGAAGTTAAGAAATTAAGGAAGATAGCAGGTGGAGATACCTATACTGTTATCTATTTGAAGCTCATGTTATTGAGTCTTAAAAGTGATGGAAGGTTGTATTTTGATGGTGTTGAAGAAACTTTCCATGAGGAACTTGCCCTTGAAATAGACGAAGATGCAGAGAACGTAAGGATTACCCTTATGTATCTTGAAAAGATGGGCTTAGTTCAGATGAAAGATGATGACGAGATGTATCTCACACAGATGGACTCATTGATTCTATCTGAAAGTGAATCTGCACAGAGGGTTCGTAAACATAGAGCCAAGATGAAACAGATAGAACTTGGTAACGGACAACAGTTAGCTGAAATCGGGATGAATGATGAACCCGAAAGCCCCATCGAAGCACCGCAACCTGTACTTGAAGAACCAAGTAACGATGATGTAACAAACAGTAACACATATACAGAGATAGATACAGAAGCAGAGAAAAAAGCAGAAGAAGAAAAGAAAAAGAAGAAGGAAACAAAACATATCTTTGGTGAGTATTCTCATGTACGTTTGACGGATACAGAGTATGAACGTCTTTGTAGTGACTATGGAGAGGATGCTGTAAAAGACGGAATAGACAACGTAGACAAGTATTGTCAAATGTCGGGCAGGACGTATAAGGATTACAACCTTGTACTTCGCAGTTGGGGTATTAAATCACCCAAATTAAAGAAACCCATGAATGCATTACCGCCGAAGGAAGATGATGATACGCCAAGTGATGAATGGACTAGACATTTTGAGGATTAAGGATGGGAATGTATGAATTTAAACCCGAAGATGCATACGATTTTGCCCGTCACATGGGAATAAAGACGTATGAGAGGAACGGGAAATTACACTTTCAGAAATGCCCTATGTGTAACAGGGCTACCAATGATAAAAAGACATTCGCTATAAGCCTTAAGACGGGACAATTTAAGTGTCTTAGGGAAACATGCGGATACCAAGGAAACATGCTTACATTGGCGAAAGATTTTGATTTTTCGCTTGGAAATATAACTGATGAATACTATAGACCAAAGAGAAAGTTTAGAACTTTTAAGACACCCGAAAAAGCGATAGAGCCTAAAGAACCTGCGATTGCTTACTTAGAATCGAGGGGAATTAGTGCGGAGATTGCAAGGAAGTATGAGATAACCACACAGACAGGAAAAGATAATATCTTGGTTTTTCCGTTTTTTAACGGGAATGAAAAGCTAGAGTTTATCAAGTATCGTAAGACGGATTTTGATAAGTCTAAAGATGCTAATAAAGAGTGGTGCGAAGCAGATAGTAAGCCCATCTTATTCGGGATGAAACAATGCAACCTTGAAAATAAAACACTCATAATATGCGAAGGGCAAATTGATTCACTTTCTGTAGCACAGGCAGGAATTGAAAACGCCGTATCCGTTCCGAATGGTGCGAAGGGCTTTACTTGGATTTCCTACTGTTGGGATTGGGTTAATCAGTTTGATACGCTTATTGTTTTTGGTGATTACGAAAAGGGTCGCATAACTCTCTTAGATGAACTGAAACAACGTTTTTCAAGACTAAGGATTAAGCATGTAAGAGAAGAAGATTATAAAGATTGCAAGGACGCTAATGCGATACTTCAAAAGTATGGCGAAGCTCATGTAAGAACTTGTGTGGAGAACGCTGTAGACGTTCCTGTAGAGCAGGTCATAGAACTAGCAGATGTGCAGGACGTAAATATCTACGATATCGAAAAGATGAAATCGGGTATCAATGATTTGGACGCTATGTTATATGGCGGTCTGTTTTTCGGTGGAGTAACGATAATTAGTGGACGTAGCGGAAAAGGTAAGAGTAGCCTTGCAAGTCAAATTCTTGCGAATGCTTTGGAGCAGAAATATAAGTGCTTTGCCTATTCGGGAGAGCTTGCGAACCATCTTTTCAAGGCATGGCTTGATTATCAGCTTGCAGGAAAGAACCATATTCAGACATACACAACAAGGTACGGCTCAGAAGGATACAAGATATCCGATGCTAATAAGAGCTTAATTAAGGAGTGGTACAGGGATTACATCTACATCTATGATTCATCTGCTGTAGAAGATGAAACCAAAGGACTTGTAGAACTTGTCGAAGAAGTAATATCCCGATACGGAGTAAGAGTTATCTTGATTGATAATCTTATGACCGCACTTGATTTGGATATCAGCAAGGAGAACGACAAATACGAGCGACAGAGTAAGTTTGTAAAAGCTCTTGTAAGAATAGCCATGAAATACAACGTGCTTATCCTGTTGGTGGCTCATAAGCGTAAGAATATGGCTTATGGAATTGAGGAAAGTGACGAGGTAAGTGGTTCTTCCGATATCACTAATTTAGCTTCAATAACACTTAGCTACGATATGGGTAGCAAGAAGGAGATTGAGCAGGGAGAGATTCTTCCCGAGCAGAGGAAACTTAAACTTCTGAAAAACAGGGTATTTGGTGTTACTAATCCCGAAGGATGGGTACTTGATTTTGAACCTAAATCCAAAAGGATATACGGAGAGCATGATGACCCTAACAGAGAGTACGGATGGACAAAAGAACTTGATGATGGATTCGATACAGCCGAAGGAATGGATATTCCGTGGGAGATGAATGAATGAATAAAGAACAGCTAGGTAAATTCAAAGAAAAACTATATGAACCTTACTTAGAAGCGTGGGGTATTGTGGCTACATTAAGAGAAGCAGATTTGTCGCAGGATGATGTTTGGAATAAGTATTTTGAATCCTGTAATGCTTTCTACGACAAGTATAAAAATTCTTTCCATCCCGCTATGCGAGAGTTTTGTTCATCTCTTTACAGAGTGATGTTAGATGCAGGAGATTGTGCAAAGAAGGTGTGGGATGGCGAAATGTAGCAAGGATTGTTTAAATTGTCCGCTTAAACGCTGTAAGTACGACTTAAAAGATGAAAAGGAGCTTTTCAGAGATACTTCACCTAATCCTGTAAAGGAAAAGAAGGGAAAAAGCCGTGAGATAGTCGTAAATCATAAGCGTGGCAGACCTAAAAAAGAGCGTGAGATATCTTATTGGGATGAATGGTACGCAAAGAATAAAGAAAGATGCAAGGCAAGAAGTAAAGCCCGATATCAGCTTAAAAAAGATGAAATAAAAGAAAAGAGTCGGGAATGGCGCAGAAACCATAAGGATTATTACAAAAATTGGTACAGGAAAAGAAAGGAGAAGGAACATGACAACAACAGAGAGAGTGAGAGCCTTATTGGGTAATCTTAAGAATTGGTCTTGGGACATAGAACCTCAATTTAGGATAGAAAAAGAAGATGCAGACGCATTAAGGGAGTATTTGGCAGATGATAAAGAAGTTACTTCAAACGCTACGTGCAGAGCTGACAACTAAGAAAATCAATAGGTGCAGGAAGAACTGCTGTGATTGCAAACACTTAGAGATGATACCCTTTGATGACTTTCGTTGCATGAATCCTAAGAGTGAACTGTTTCATTGTAACGTAGACCCATTAGAGGATATTTGTAAAGATTTTGTAGAAAAGGAGTAAGGGGAGATTATGAAAGCATTTATCAAAGACAGAACAGTAAAAACAAAGACAACAAAATCAAGTGAGGTGCTTAAGCACTTAAAGGTGAAGGGACATATCACTTCACTTGAAGCCTTTCAGCTTTATGGAGCGACTAGATTATCCGCTATCATATTTGAGCTTAGAAAAAAGGGCTACAACATCAAGACTACTGATGGTACTTGTATTGACAGGTACGGGCATAAGTGCAATTTTGCAAAGTATGTGCTAATTGAGGATTAAGTATGGAATTTTGCGCATGGTGCGGACGAGAGCTAAATGGATGGTATTTAAAATATCATGAAAAGAAATTCTGTAGGTATGGCAATGATATTTGTCTTAAGAATTATCTGTTTGACGAAGCAGATGATGAAATCGAAATGGATAAGTATACGGACGATGACTACAGGATGGACTATGTAACATGGATGGAAGATAGGGGTCTTGATTGACCCTTATCTGAAACAGGAGATTGGAATGGATACGCAGAATTGGATTTTCACCTTTGGATACGGTCAAAAACATGCAGGATATTATGTCAAAATTCACGGAACATATAGTGAAGCTAGGCAGGAAATGATAAGCAGATACGGCACACAATTTGCATTTCAGTATTCAGAAGAAGAATGGGACAAATGGGTGAAACAGGCAGAGGAACAGGCTATTGCAATATATGGAGATAAGAGATTTGCCATGATTGAGAAGGAGCTTAAATGACAGGTAAAGAAGCGTGGAATCTTATTCAAGATAAAATAGACCCTATGGAACACCCCGAATTTAATAATGCTGAAATGGCAGAAGCCTTTTGTCTTTGCTACATAGCATTTAAGGAATACGACAAAAATCACGAGCCTAAGAAAAAGTGTAGGGATTGTAAGTGGTTGACGGGACGATATTCAATCGTTGGTATTGAATGTTTGAATCCTCAAAAACATTTCAGAAATAAGTCTACTGCTTGTTTTAAGTATCCTCATACACCTGCTTGTAAATTATATGAAGAAAGAGGGAATTGATATGGATGCTTATTTCAAACTGAAATTTTTCGAGGAAATCATTGGATTTGTTTTTGTTTTTGCTGTAATCATATTTATGATTTGGCAATGGCGCAGATAGGAGTTGAGAATGGAAAAAGTTATCATACAAGTATTTGCTGTAATTGCGATTTTTTTAATTGGTTATCGAATGGGCTTTATCGCCTGTTTTAAATACCTTGAAAAAGAATTAAAGGAGCATAAAAATGAGCAGAGTCACGGCAACAGCATGGGGACTAATCAAAAAGTGGGATAAACAACAGACAGGAAGGAAGATAAAGAATGGGGAATTACCAAAGCCTAAACGTATTAAATCAAAGGTCATTTTTAGATGATTTAAGAGATATAGATGCGGTGAGTGAAGTAACTGCCATGATAAGTGCATCGGGCAACAGAAGCACCCGTAGAAGGGTTGAAAAAGCCCTAAATAAGACACAGAATATCACCCGTCATGCTGATAAAAAGGCAACAGAGAGAGCCAATAAAAAACTTGCTGATAAGGCAGAAGAAGATATGGTTTGGCTATATTCTATGGCAGGGCTAACACTTTTTAAAAAATATCATTGGAGCAATGATGGTGAACACGGACAGATAGAAGCGTTTTTTGACAAGATGACTTCGTTAATGAATCAGTACAATGATATGGGTTATACAGTTAATGATTGTGCTAAAGAACTTGAAGAACTTACGGGAATACAACTTGTAACGGAGAAACACTAACATGGAAATAAAACTAGGGATGAAATTTTCTTGTTTCGCCTGTAATAGAACAATAGAAGTTACAGAGAAGAGTCTTTTAAGATGTTGGGACGGGATGTATCTCACCTGTCCTTATTGTAGAAGAAGCATTAGTATAGAAAGCTATAAAAGTAGGGGAAAGATATGCGAATAAAACTTCATAGTCCTTATCATCATTTTCCACATCATGAACCTGTTGAGGGAAAAGATTATATTGATTGCTATAACGACAGCTTTGTAATGAGTGAGAAACCCGAAAATTGGGAGAAAAGCATAGCACTTCTCATAGAACCTAGACCACTTCAACCTAAAGTCTATGAGTTTGTTGAGCATAATTACGGCAGGTTTAAATATGTTTTTACCCATGACTCTATTCTTCTGAATAAACTGCCTAATGCAAAGATGATTATTTGGGGTGGTGTATATGATTGGAGTGACGAGCCAAAGGATTTCACACGCCCGATTTCTATGGTGGCTAGTTGGAAGGAACAAGCCCCTGTAAGGATTCAGAGAAAACAACTTGCATTTGAGCTTAAAGGGAAGATAGATACTTACGGAACATTTGATGGTGGCGAAATGGCTACTACTAAACAGATATATGGGAAGTATCCTTTTTCTGTTGTTATAGAAAATCACATTGATGATTGGTGGGTAACAGAAAAGATATGTAACTGTTTTGCCTGTAGGACAGTACCGATTTATTATGGTGCTAGAAAAATCGGAAAACTCTTTAATTCAGATGGAATAATAATCTGTAATAGTATTGATGAAGTAAGAAATGCTGTAGATTATGTTTTACTTCATGCAAGGCAGGAATACTACTTAAGAAAAAAGGCAATAGAATGTAACTTTATTGCTGTTGAAGATTATTCTTCATTTGAGAATTGGTTTTATGTACATTATGGGGAATTACTTGACAAAATGGGGGAGAGTAAATGAAGCTGAGTATTATTATTCCGTATTACAATTTAAAGCCATATACAGATGAATTATTGGATTGTCTTGAACCTCAAATCACGGATGATGTTGAGGTTCTTGTCGTAGATGATGGGTCAAAGATTCCTTATAAGACAAAGTATAAATGGGTTGAAATAATCCGCAAAGAGAATGGCGGTGTATCTTCCGCTAGAAACTTGGGAATTGAGAAAGCCCGTGGAGAATATATTTCTTTTATTGATGCCGATGATTTGGTGGCGGTTGATTATGTGAAACAGATACTTGACAAGATAGACACCGAACATTTTGATTATCTTGAAATGTCATGGAAGTCACTTGCAGGTGGCGCACAATGGAGTCAAAAACTGAACAGTATCAAGGATAGTCTACCCAATCCTAGTGTTTGTACAAGAGTATTCAAGAAATCTTTTATAGGTGATGTTAGATTTAATGAAAAAAAGTTTTCCACGGAAGATGATGAATTTAAGAGGAAACTTTATTACTACATTGGTGAGAATACTAAAAAGGCTGTAATAACAGACTATCTATATTTCTACAGGACAGCCGTTGAAGATTCAAAATCGAAAAGATTCTTAAAGGGAGAACTCCCAACTAAGAGGATTATTTATTACTTCAATCATATTACGGCTGATATGAAGTACCTTATTGACGAGGTTGCTAAAGAAGATGAATTAAATGAGGTATGGGTATTAACCAATCAGAATGATATCCCCGAACTTGAATACTATGCTCATGTAAAGAAGCCTTTTAGGGTTGCAGGAATGGAACTGCGTGGAGAGCCTTATAATAACTTTACTCTTATACCGCAAGCCCTGTTTACGCAGGTAGCCATTTGGACGAACAAGACTCTTGAAATTGGCGGTATAGAGTCATTCATTTATAATTTTTGTGTGAGCCTAAAGAACGACTACGATATTACTGTTCTATACGGCGATATGTCTGATAAGCAGAGGTACAGGCTTGAAGAACATGTTGAGGTTGTTAAGAATAACCCGAAACGTACTGTAATCTGTGACACTCTTATAGTTAATAGGCTAAAAGATACTATTCCGAGTAATATAAAGGCAAAAAGAGTAATTCAGATGTGCCATACTTGTGTTAGAGATGATATGCATATCCCGCAGGACAGAGATGAAATTGTATGCGTATCGGATGCGTCTAAGGAGAGTTTTGCGGAAGAAGCAAAGGATAGCATTGTACTTCATAATCTTTTTGTTAAACCCAAAATAACAAAGCCACTTCTTTTAGTATCTGCCACAAGACTTGATACAAAAGACAAAGGGCAAAAGAGGATGCTTAAACTTGCAAGGGAAATGAACAACAGGGGGATACCCTTTGTATGGCTTTACTTCTCCAATGTGAAACTTGATAATACACCGCCCAATATGGTATGTATGCCACCTACCCTTGACGTAGTTAATTACATTTCTATGGCTGATTATTTAGTACAATTATCTTCAAGTGAATCCTTCTGTTATTCAATAATAGAGAGTCTTACCTGTGGCGTTCCTGTACTGTGTACAGACCTTCCTGTTTTATCTGAATTAAACATCAAGGATGGAGAAAATGCTTATGTCTTCCCGTTGGAAATGGATGAACCTTATGACATTGACAGGATATTCAAAAATCAATTAAAAGGCACTTTTAAGTACGATTATGATAACAAGAAGATAATAAAGCAATGGAAGAAAATACTTGGAAATACGAAGCCTACAGGACGATATAACCCATCTGCAACTCCGAGGGTTATGGTTAAGGTTAATGTGAAATATAATGACCTTGTTTTGAACAGGATTCTATATCCGAATGATATTCTAATGATGAAAACAGAAAGGGCATATTATCTTCAAAACACTAAGAAGTTTGTTACTGTTGTCGATGATGGTAAACTAATGTAAAATATCTGTAGAGCCGTTGAGCCGATTACATTTTGTAGTCGGCTTTTTTGTTTATGAAAGAGAGGTAATCTTATGCAATGGATTAGCGATAATTGGAGCTTATTAGTTGTCATAGCTGTTATTTGCGTTTACTTTATTTTCGCAGGTAAAAAGTCAGTAATGAAATGGCTTCTTTACGCTGTTTCTATGGCAGAATCCGACCTTGGTGGTGGTGTTGGTAAACTGAAATTAGTGCAGGTTTATAATGACTTCATTGCCCGTTATCCAATTTTATCTAAGATTTTACCGTTTTCCGTATTCAGCCTATGGGTTGATGAAGTTCTCGTTGAAATGAGGAAACTCATAGAAGAAAATGTGAAATTTAAAGAGATTATTGAAGGTGGTTCAGAGCTATGAGTTATATTCCCGATTACAAAGATGAAAGGGGGAATAACCTATGGCTGTTTTAATCGCACACGCTAGTTCAGATGAAAATAAAAGTGCAAAAGGCGGTCAAGCGGGCGACCAAACAGGGAGAGAGGTCTGCATACGTGAATGGTACAATAAGCCGTGGAACGTGATGATAAGATTTAAAGACCCTGTAATGGCAAATAAAGTTGCCGATTGCATGGAGATGGCTTGTGACAATAATTTTCTTGGTTACGACCAAAATCAACGCAATTCCCTGTTGGTTAAAGCAAGAAAGTACAACTACAATGTTTCAAAAGTTACTGAACCATGCGAAACAGATTGTAGCGCACTTGTTTCCGTAGCCTGTATGTATGCAGGAATCCCCGAGAGTACACTTACACTTCATGGTAATTGCGCCACAACAAGAACCTTAAGACAGATACTTAAATCCACGGGCGAAGTGGAGATTTATACTACACCCTCGTATACTTCTAAATCAGATAAATTAAAGAGGGGCGACATTCTTCTAAAAGAGGGCGCACACGTTGTCGTGGTTGTTAAAACAGAAGGAAACCCATACAGGTTATCTTCATCACTCCTTAAGGAAGGAAGTATGGGTGAATCTGTAAAGTGGTTACAGTATGAGCTTAACGCTAACGGAGCTAAATTAAACGTTGACGGGGCGTTTGGAAAGCAGACAAAACTTGCCGTACTTCTTTATCAAAAAGACCACGGACTTGTATGTGATGGGGTTGTTGGTGTTAAGACATTAGAAGCTCTGAAAAACAAGAAACCTGTGAAAAAATCTTCCGACAATGAGAAGGTTATTTGGGATTATTTAATCAAGAAAATACCAAACCCTTATGCCGTTGCAGGACTCATGGGTAATTTAAGAGCGGAGAGTGGACTTAATCCTAAGAATCTTCAAAACACTACTGAAAAGAAATTAGGAATGAATGACGAACAGTACACATCTGCTGTAGACAATCAGACCTATAAACATTTTACTTCCGATAATTGCGGATATGGTATTGCTCAATGGACTTCATCGGGAAGAAAAAAAGCCCTGTATGAGTTCCGTGGTAATCGCTCTATAGGAAGTTTGGAAATGCAATTAGACTTCCTGTGGCATGAGCTTAATACATCCTATAAGAAAGTGCTTAACGGAATTTTATCTTCAAATTCCGTAAGAGAAGCATCGGATATTGTTCTAACTAAATTTGAAAGACCAAAAATTCAATCCGAAGCTGTAAAAATAAAACGTGCCAATTTAAGCATGGAATACTTTAACAAATATGGAGGGAAACTTTAATGGGAAGAAGAAAGAAAACTGAGATTGTTGAGAATCCAACACCTATGAAAGAGGAAGATATGAATACACCTGTTGTTTCAGATGAAACAGAGGTTGCAGAGCCTATGCAGGTAGATGAACCTATACAGGAAGAAACTCCTGTGGAAGAAAAACCTGCGCCCGTAGCAAAAAGGCTGAAATCAAATTCCACTCTCATAAATGTTCGTGAGTCACCGAATGGAGAAGTGCTTTTCCGTCTGAATAGGGGACAGAAAGTTATGGTTGAAGAAGAGAAGGACGGATGGACAAAGATTTGTGCATACGTCATGACCGAACTTGTCGGAGAGCTTTAATGTGTAAGAGCCTAGATTATTCTAGGCTCTTTTAATTTTTATCAGATTTTAAAATATAATCTTTACTCGTTGCTTTAGTTTCGCCTGTCCTGTTAGTTCCCGTGGAATAAGGTCTGACCCAACCAACCTTACCACTTTTATAATGTCTGAATTTTCCACGAACATCCCAACCACTTTTATGCCTGTTATATTTCCGTTTTAGAGCGTTTTCTTTCTTCTGATATATTTTTATGGCATCCAAAAGAGAATGCTCTTTTTGACGGGAATTTTTAGATTTCGAGGTACTTTTACCTTGTCTTGAACTTTCGGATTCTACATATTCGTAGGGGCGATTTTTAGATTCGATTATCATGTACTGAATGAATGACATAGGGGGTACAATGTCTATGAAATCATTATTGTCCTTGTATAATTCTTCAAAGGATTTCTCCCTTGCTGTAGTAACAAATTTTGTAAGGGTTTCAAGATAACTCACCACATTGATTTCATGAGTGTATGTTTTAACGGGAAGTCCGTAATTGTCTAACTGAGCTTTAACAATCTTGATTTTCTGTTCATCACCCCTGCCGATTATCTCAACTTTGTATCGTTGAGTAAGCTCTGTGACATACAACATGAATGTATCCCATAAGAAGCCGTTAGTAAGTATATGCATCCAAGTGTCAAACAATTCCTGTTTGTCTTTTGGCAAGTGCATCATTGATTCAAGTTCCTTCATGGATATTCTGATTCGTTCCATAATATTCTCCTAAATGAAAAGCCCCGTTCAAAAGAACGGGACTTAATTCTACCTAAATGTATTTAATCAATTCTGCCGTAATTTCCTGCTTGTGTATATCCTGTATTCGGGTTTGTAGGCAGACCAACGATGTGCAATTCATCAACGCTGTAAACATATCCGTGCGCTTCGCCTGTGTAGCTGTAGCTACTTGCAGAACTCTGTGACTTCTTACCGCTAGTCTTTTCAGATTTCTTCCTCTTGGTGAATGCTCCGTTATTTGCATCGGAGTACAGCCCTTCTTCCTCTGCTTCATCGTCAAGGCACATATATTTCTTGTAGAATGCATCGGGGTCACGCTTGTAAAGGTCTGTTGCTGATTCTTCACTTGCGAAAGAAGTGATTGTTGTTAACTGAGCTACGATAAGAACTGCCATAAGTGCTGATATAATTTTCTTCATGATATTTTCTCCTTAGATTGAAATAATTAACGTGTTATCTCTTACAAGAAGCATCATTACTTTACGTGATAATACTTCTTCTGAAAGCTGATATGTAACATTACTGTTCCAATGGCTTTCAATCCTGTATTCAGTTGTATTTAATGTAATTGAAATAATATCCTGTACTGTCATCCACATTCACATTCTGAACCTGTAATTTGCATGAATTTTTCTTTTGTCAACTTTACATATCTGTTTGTTCTCTCGTTTAAAACAAACATAGGAAAGTATTCCAATCCGTTGATTGATTGTGATTCTATGTCTTGCTTTAATTCCAAGAAGGTTTCCCATGCATCCTTTGGTTTATTCCTGCTTTCAATAAAATTGTTAATATCTTTTTGTAAATCTAGCGTAATATTCATGTGATGATACCACCAATAATAAAAGCTATCCATTATATAATCTCCTTATCCTGCAAATGGAATACGGTATTTATCCTTAAGGATTGTGTTTATATCTTCTTCATCGACTCTTAGATATCTTTGAGTGATGTTGATTGAAGAATGGTTAAGGAAACGGCGTGTAAGCTCTATATCATTACCGCTTTCCCTGTAAATCGTCATTCCTGCATGTTTTCTGAATGAGTGGGTTGATATGTTCTCGTAACCATCTCCAAGACATTTACATACCTGTTGGATTTTCCATTGAAGAGTACGGATGTTGGTATCAAATATATAATCATTCGGCAATTTGTTGCGCCCTACAGCGTAAGCAATAACCATGTTATATATCTGTGACGGGATAAGGGTAGAACGGGTTTTCCCTGTCTTTTCCTCCTTGATATTGTAGTAGCAATCATTTCCGTGTTTGATAAAAGAGTTCATTGTGAGCTTCAAACAATCTCCGATACGCAACCCGCAATTTCCTGTAACTGTAAGGATAAGTGCCATTTCCTTATTTGGCTTTATCTTACCATTACCCTTGTATAAGAGATTGATGATAGCATCAAACTGTTCATCGGTGATACATGTTGTTTTCTTATTCATAATCAATTCTCCTTATATCCCATGATATCTGCCATTCTTTCTGCTTCTTCACGGGTCATATCTGCTGTAAGTGTAAGCCATAAAACATAATCATTACGGTCATAGAATATAACATTAAGTACCTTATCCATAATTACCTCCCATAGTATTTAAGAAAATCGTTACCAAAACTTGAAAGCTGTTCGTTTGTGAAGTCGTGCTGATTGTTAAGCTGTAAATCCATGACTACGTTGCAAATCTCGCTGTCTGTAAGTAGACCGCCCTGCAATCTCTGTGGCTTTTTGTTGTTCATGCCATCAAGGTAGAGCATATCGCCGTGTCCCTGTAACATCTCTGCACCGATTTGGTCTAACACTACCATAGAGTCTGTTCTTGACATAACAGACAGACAAACCCTAGCAGGAATGTTGGCTTTTATCTGACCCGAAATAACCTTAACAGTAGGACGCTGTGTTGCAAGTACCATGTGGATACCACTAGCTCTTGCTTTCTGTGCAAGTCTTACGATATTAGATTCAACAGATTTCTTGTAAGCTGACTCCATCATATCTGCCATCTCGTCAATCACAAGGACAATCTTAGGAAGTCTGTTGTCGGGATTTCTTCTGTTGTAATCATCAATTTCACGGCTACCTGCATTTGCCATAACTGCATAGCGTCTGTCCATCTCTTTACACAGCTTAGATAAGAGCGAGATAGCTTTCTGTGTATCAGTAATGTATTTGCAGTAGTGAAGATGTGAATAACGTCTGAACTCAACCATCTTAGGGTCAATGAGGAAAAGCTGTAAATCATCGGGAGTGTTACGCATAAGCAGGGAAGTAATAACACCATTGAGGAATACAGATTTACCACTTCCTGTTGTACCTGCAACAAGGAGGTGTGGCATCTTGGCAAGGTCACCATAGATGTTCTCACCTTTTGCATTCTGACCGATAGGAATGATTGTCTTTGAACGTTCCATCTTGTATCTGTTATCATGCATGAAGTCACCGAAAAGAACGGTAGAAGACTTCTGAGGGACTTCAACAACAATCTTTGCACCGTCATTGAATATCCTTGTTTCTTCGTTGTCTGTAGCGTATTTAATCTGTCTTGACAGCTTGTATGCCTTATTGATATTGTTCATGGGTCTGAACTTCATTGTGATAACGGATGCACCGTTAACACATTCAACGGGAAGGAGAGTAACATTCTCATTAAGTTCGATTGAGCGACGTATCTTTTCTGCATAAACCTGCGCCATGTTTGAGCTACCCTTTGAGGTATGATATTTGAATGTATTACCATATACAGGGTTGTATAACTTAGGAAGTCTGAATGGATAATCATATTCGTAGTTGTCAAACAAAGGGCTGTTATCTGTTGCTCCACTTACGCCTGTAAGAGTCCTTCCAAGTGCCATCAATCCTATTGAAAACTTCATCATTTTATTTGTATTTATCATTGTACGTATCCTTTCATCTTTAACCATGATTCATAATCACATTGACGTAACTTATTAGCATAATATCTTAATGATTTGTTGAACTGTTCTGTGTATATCTTTTCCATCATACCGTTTATGTCATCGGGTTTGATGAACTCTAAAGTCTGTTTATGTTCCTTAATCAGCTTTATAACTTCCTGTCGGATTTTTGCGCTTTCCTGTTCGTTGGTGTAATCAGAAATTGCTTTAGCTTCTTCACTAGGAACTACACATGCTTTAAATTCATGGTACGGGTCATCATCGTATGTGTAATGATTAAGTCTGTCCATACACCATTCAACATCATCCATTGTGAGATTACAGTATTTAATAATTTCTTCCATCATTGTCTTACGTTCATAAGTACCGTTCCAATGATGCTGTTCAAACATGTATGTTGCAAGTTCTTCTCTTGTAACATTTGTCCTGCCTTTGAACTGTCTTAAATCTGTGTTACGGATGATATCATTGTGTTCATCGATGGTCTGTTGAGCTTCGGAGATTGTAGCCTGTACGTACTGATAGTCAATCGGTTCTGCTTCAACCCGAGGTCTTGGCTTTTTGGGTTCTTCAACAGGCTTTTTATGGTTCTTATGTACGATATAGAGGATAGCCCCGATTACAAGAATAAGAGGGAAATATTTATAGAATAAGATAAGTAGCGTTACCGTAAACACGATAAGCAGGATTCTTTTTGTCTTCATGATTGATACCTCTCTGTAAATCATTGCGTATTTTGTCAATTCAAGTATAATATTGAATAACTACTAAAGGCTATAAACTATTTATAAAGTTTATAGCCTTTCGCATCGTTATTTCATGAGGGATATAAAAGATTGTAATTTACTTTTTAGTAGTATTCATCAATACATTCGTCTGCTTCGGTGTAATACTGCCCGTCGTACCCTTCATCCATTATCTTGTCGTAACAATCCAAACAGACAAGCCTAAAAGGAATACCGTGGCAATCTCTTGTGAACTGCATATCGTTTCGTTCTACCTGCTTACCACAGCAAGCACATTCTCTGATATCTGACATAATCAATTCTCCTTGTTTAATCTTCTTAATACTTTTTAAACTCTGTATATAGTTCTTCATCTTCTCTATTCATTTGCTTTTCCAAGTAAATCATATTATCTAGTGCTTGGAGTGCTATCAACATTGCTATATCTTTGTCTGTTCGTGGTATTTTGTCCTGTTGATAACCTATTGATAGAAAATTTTCTTCAATTTTTTTGTATGCTTCTTTTCTTGTCATAATCAATCCTCCTTAATTAACTCAATCTTAATATCGGTTGCTTTCCATTCTTCAAGGTTTTTTAATTGATGTGTAATGATATCTGCTGTAAAAATTTGATTTTCGATTTTTTCACCTTTTGAAGTTCTCCAACTCATTCTGTATTTATACATTAAGCATTAACCTCCTTGCTATCAATTTTTATTTTGATAAAGTCCGTTTTAGTATTCGATTTTGAATACATCCTTATTACAGGATAATTGAAGTATTTTTTATAATCTTCGTTTGTTTCATAGCGGTTATCTGAAATAAGAACTCCGTCTTTAACTACTATGAAATAATCATCCTCATGTATAATATTGTTTTCAAATAAATCTCTAAGTAATATCATTAACTTACCTCCTGTAACATAATATTCAATTCGTAACCTTCGATAATTTCTAATAGCTTATCTGCAAGTTCCCTACGATTAAGGGTGTTTGTGGTGTAGTAGTAATAGCTCTTTTTGCCGTTGTCGTTATCTTCAACGCATATTGTGAAGTGTTTGTACTCAAATACTTCATCATTCATATCACGGCAAACTGCAAAGGTAACAGTACGTTCATAATCTCTGAACTGATTTTCGCTGTCATACACACAGTACCAACCCTCCACATCGTCAAGGGTAAAACCTGCATTTCTGTAAATCTCATTGGCAATAGACTTAACTATTTTCTTATTGATAAAGTACATATTAACCTCCAATCTTAATTGAATAACCGTTGTTGTGAAGTTCATCCATAAGCAGGTCAAAATCCTGTTTTCTTAAAAGTTTGATAGACTTAGGAAGACTTTCCTCTGTCTTAAAATAGAGAAAGTCCATATCTGCTGTATCAATAAATACAGTAGGATATTCATTTGCTGTAGTGTTAGTAAACTGAAATGTGAGCTTCATAATCAATCCTCCTTAATCAATGTTCCCTGCCTGTCCTGCTGATTGTAAAACAATCGCTTCAAAATCATTGCCCCAAAAAGCTATGATATTTCTTTTCTTGCACCCATTAAAGGTTATGTCTTCTGCATAATTGGAGTTCTCGGGCTTAAACATGATTCTTGCATTGTCGGGCAATTCATTTAACCAATACTTCATTTCCTGTACTGTCATAATCAATCCTCCTTATATGATACTTCCATGAATTTAAAGATATCTGCCAAATCTGCTATGATGTGATACTGTTTGTTTGTGTAGTTCTTATTATGGGTTGCAAGATAATCAAGGTTGTCTTTTATTGCCTGTAAGAAGTCATCACCAAGAAAATTATCATTCAAGTGATACTCTTTTAAGAAAGAATCGGGACTACAATACTGCTGTTTAAATTCCTTCTCTTTAAAACGTAAAGTGATTTCATTAGCCATGTTGTTACCTCCTTAATATCCGTAGTGTAAAACAACAATCTCATTATTCCATTCAGATTGATTAAATCCATTTAATAGTGCTAAACATGGCGCATACCGCCTGTAGTCGTCATACTGCATGGCATTGGCTATCATGTTTATCATTTCCTTAAGTGGGATTTCCTTTAGCTTTTCACCATATTTGTCTTTATAGATAAAGCTGTCACCTTCAAGGAAATAAGCATCCGTTTCCTTTGCTTTCATGATTGCTGACAAAAGGTTGTTGCCTACACAACAAAGATTAAAACTTGCTATCATATCAGCCCAATAGCCATTTTCATCTTTTGTAGAAGACTTCCTTACTACATATAACCTGCTTTCATATCCCATATCATTACCTCCTTAATTGAAACTAATTAACAGTAAAAGCACTTACAGGCTGTGACACCTGTAAGTGCTGATTCTTAAAATGTTATGTTTGGCTTTTCCACAGCTTCAATAGCTTTTTCTATCCTGTGGTAGTAGTCAGAGAGTAGCTTTAATTCATCAAGAGTTAATTTTCTTGTTGAATTATCGTCGTTGGCTATTTCAACTATATCTGAGTTATGCCATAAACTACAGTTGGGGCGTGGCAGATTCACGCTATTACTTAAATAGTAGTTTACTTCTTTAGTGAGTATTGAGTATTCATCATGTTCTTTAAACCATGATTCTTCCTTGTCTGCTAAATTAGATATCATGCGAGTGAATGAATGAGTTATAACCTCATTTATCTCTTTTGTATCCATTGTGAGCCATAATGAGTATGGATGACTCCATGATGATACATAGTAAATATCAAATCTCATACATTCTTGCGGACTTCGGTAAGAAGGAACGTTTACACCGTTACGCTTTAACCATGCTTTAAGTGAATTTGTGTTGTATCTTGGTGAACCATCCCATGTTGTACCTTGACTTTTGATAGTGCTTTTCTCCTGCTGAAATTTCTTATATACATTCCAAAACTTATCAAAGTCAAAGTTTGCGTATTCATGCAGGGCTTCCTGCTGTTCTTCAAGAGTGTAGCCATCTGATACAAATTTCTTTTCAAAATCATTCATATTCCTGTACTTCATTTCTTCCACATTCCAAACGAATTTTGCCATATTTTTTCCTCCTTAAATTAAATAAATTAACAGCAAAACCGCCTGTAAGCTGTGACACTTACAAGCGGTAGTAATTAAACCAAATCCATGATATCTACGATTTCTGTATCGGGCTTTTCAAGTTTGAACTCACCCCAACAAGTACAATCCGAGTTTTTTAACACGGTCTTTTGGACAAGTGCCATAAGAACGATATTGAGATAGCAGGTTACTTTTTTGCTCAATTCATCATCCTCAATCTGATATTTTATTGAGCTAAAGAACTCAGATATCTCTTTTACAATCTGATTCTCTGTCCCGTGGTATACAGCCTGTTTTCCGATTTTCTTGTATTCCTTAAAATCGTCGCTGTAGTCGTTTGTATCAGATTCGCAAGTATCATCGTGATATTGCTTCTGAACTGACTTTGCATTGGCTTCATAAAGCCAAGTAAAGAGTTCCTTGTAGTCATCCTCATTGAAATTGCGGTTATCCCTGTGGTTGTATATCCACAAGGGTTCACGATAGAACCCTTCGGACATTCCTACAATAGCTCCTGCACATCTCATGTAATTTACTTTACCGATAACAAAACTGCTCATTTTCTTACCTCCATTCATTGTTATTTGTTTACAGGAAAAAAGGGTTAAAGCTGTGACACCTTAACCCCTTACACTTATTCGTACTGTTTAAGCTTATCTAAATCCCATTCGTATAAATCATAGGTACAATAACCGCTAGTCTGATAATAACCTGTAGGCTTGCCAAGTTCGTACTTCTTTACAAAATCTGCGCCCCAAGGACAATTATTAGAGTCAAGATAAGACCTGTTATTCTTCAAGTAGTCTTCATAATCATCATCGTTTTCAAAGTCTTCACGCTGTACATTCAAACATACTGTAAGAGTGGCAAAGGGTTCTTCAAAACCGCCATAATCGGGACAAAAACTGTAAAGCTGTATTGCCAACGTATTATCGGCTGTGTACCTGTTCAACTCGATTCTTGTGATTTTGAATACTTCACCATAAAGATTTACTTCCATGCTTTTTACCTCCATTATTTAAGCTAAATTAACAGAAAATAAGAGCTATAGCTGTGATACTATAGCCCCTCATAATTACAGGTTATAAGCCTGTTTAAATGCATCCTCAAACGGGATACCTGCATTCTGTAAAGACTCAATCTGTACATATTTTGTAGCCCTATCAATGCATTCAGATTGAGTTTTACTTGCAAAAGTTTGTAGTCCGTTAAGTTGCTGTGTTAACCGCCCGTCACTATCGACGTACTTGTGATTTATAGCACAGTAATAACCTTTGTACTGTACTATTTCAAAAACCTGCCCTTCAACGTGTAACTGTGTGATATGCTTCATTTTTCTACCTCCATTCATTGTGATTTTTAACAGGAAAAAGAGGTTAGAACTGTGACATTCTAACCTCTTATCATTAAGCTGTAGCCTTAAGTTTATTGAAGGCTGTAGCTATTTGAACTATGGATTCTTTATTACTTTCAAGTGTCTTAAGATATCCTATGAATACTTCCGATAACTTATCCTCAATATCATTTAAAGCCCCTGTGAAGTGGGTCATAGGTAGTCCCAACACGGGGTCAATGATAAAGATGGTAGTATTAAGATTTTTCCTACACCATCCGTCTGTGGTGTACGCCTGTAAAGGCATACCACGATATTCAAAATGATAACCGATATGGTTTTCTATCTTGCCATTCTCCCAAACGGGCTTAAGCTGTGTAGGAATAAAACGTATCACGTTACACTTCTTAAGTTCTGTGATATTTTCTGTAGGTTCAATTACTTCTGTATCCTGCTTAACCTCATTAAGTGGTGATACATTAAATGCTTTTACTAAAAAGTCGTTTCGCTTTTCTAACCACTTATTGATAATGGATACATCATCGTCATTATCTTTAAGTTTGTTGGAAAAACAATCGTACACTTTTTTGATTAAGGAATTTACATAACCTGCTAAAACAGGCGGGTTATCACTTCCTTCAATCATGGTTACAACCTTTTTAAATTCCGTCTGATTAAAGATTGTAATAAGAGTTGCACTATCAATCTTAAAGTGTCCCTTACCCTGCTTATAGGTGATTTCTACAACCTCATTGTCGGATAAAGCGTCGTTAACCCACTTATAATAAAGAGTGGAAGACTTTCCAAAAGGTTTTGAACTAAAAGTTAACATATACTTACCTCCATTTTCATTGTGTGCTTATTTAAGGTGAAATAGGGATACAGGCTGTGACCCCTGTATCCCTCATGATTAAGCGGTTTTTGTAATAGACTTAAACAGGCATTCGCCCTTAACCTCTATATACTGACCGCCGTTTCCGTTCAATATCTGACGGATAAGTTCTTTACTTATCTCTTCAATAGTGTAGCGGTTATCGCTTCTCGCCTGTACTGTAGCCACTTTTGTGTTACTTCTTACTTCTGTTTTTCCGTACTTCTTGGGGCTGTAAGACTTGCCATTATTTGACGTTGTAGCGGGCTTTTTAGGCTTGTTGTCAACGGGGGCGGGGGTTGTTACCTGTGTGGTAGTAGGGGCGGGAATAGCGTCTATTTTGCGCCTTGTACCTGTAATTTTGCCCCCGCTAAACTTAAGCGTGTAAACGTGGTAGTCATCCTGCACAATCAAGTTCCCTTCATTCATATATGGGGCTACTTTTTCAAGTACATCCTTAAATGCTACATGTACGGGAATATCCTTCACTACAGGATAAAAACGATTGTCCTTAAGGGTAAATTTGATATTGAAAATATCAAATATTTCCTTAACAGACTTTGCACTTGTCAAAGTGTCGTACCACTCACAATTACTTGCGTACTTGTATCCCAACATAGCAGACTTAACAAGCCCTGCCACTACGGGTACATTCTTTACTTCAATACTTGTTGTAGCGGGTGAATACTCATTGAATGTGTTTGTCATAATTAAACCTCCATTTATTAAATCATTGTTTTTAGTTACTTCCTTAATAGGAAAACCCCGCATAAGCTGTGACACTTACACGGGGTTATTACTTAAGCGGGTAGTAACATTCTCATTGTGTTATCAAGAAGGTCATTCCCTGCTAAAGTATTCTTAAAGCGGTTTTCATTGTAGTTTTTGGTTTTTCGGAATGGCTCAATGTGGCTTGTAGTATCCGCTACAGCCTGTACAAGCCTTGCGCCTGTATATTCAAGTTCCCTTAAATCGGGGGCATTCTTGAAGCGATAAAGGATATCGTCACGGATTGTCTTATTGTTTTCCTGCTGTGATTTACCCATATCCTCATCGATGGGTACAACCTTGTTAAGAATTGACCTTACCTCAAAATCAGATAACTTGATTTTATACAGGTCTTCAAAAGTATCATTGACCGCCTGCATATACTCATGCGCAAATTGTAAAGTCTGCTCAGCTTCACGGAGTTTAGCATCAATACTTCCAACATGACGTGCGCTCCATGTACGTTTTGCACTCTTTAAAGCCATGTTAAGTGTATTCTGACAAACAACCCTTACAGGGGTCATAGCTACTTTGACCGCCCCGCTTCCATCATGCGTGTTTGTAAAGCAGATATACGGGTCAACTTTATCGCCAAGGATTGTGTACTTATCGGGCATTTTAGCAAGTAGCCATATTGTCTTACCATCGTTAAGACTTCCCGCCGTTTCATAAGTAACACCTTCACCAAGTAAAGAGTCCGTGAACTTGAATGCATCGATATTCTGCACAATCTGATAACGCTTACCGACTACACCAAGAACTTTACCGTCACTACTTCTGACATTGGCGTAGTTATCGGGAACTACTACAGCGTCTTCTGTTATGAGTCGCTTCTGTAATACTTTCCAATTAAGACCCGCATAGATTATAGCGTCTTCACTTGTCGGCGCATTCTCTACCTGTGTACCCATTCCATGCCACGGAGTCTGCCTACCTGCAAAAAACATCGTTTCAACGTTAGCACTCATTCTTTTTACCTCCATTTTTAAAAAAGATTATTTGTACCATATTTAGTTGTAATAGCCCCCTACGGGGCTTAATCCCTGCCATAGCTGTGACACTATAACAGGGCTTTAAATTACATGGAATAAGCTATTACTTCACATCCGAACTGAATTTTATTTTCAAGTTCAATTTCTTTTTCAAGTTCGTCGTTAGCAAGCAGGTTGTCATTTTCGTTTGAAATAAACTCTTCAAGGGCTTCAACCTGTGATTTTTTAAAGCCGTCAATATAATCGGCTACTTGCACAGCATCATTCATGTACTTTTTTACATCGTAAATAAAATCCTTTACGATGTATTCAAATTGCCATTGTGAGTCTTCAATCAATTCGTTTTCGCTGTAATAGTCACTCCATGTGAGGGGCTTAACGGTCAAGTCGTCGTTAAACTCTAAATCAATACTTGGATAAATTTCTGATAACAGGTTGTAAAGAATGTTTACGGGTTTATTATCATGTATATTTGTGAGATAGAACGTACTTGTGCGCCCCACATATACACGGGGGTCTTCAATATTGTCTTCTTTCATCCATTCTGTAAAGCAGGTGTACTCCATATCACAAAAATCATAATAAATATCATTTTCGTTATAGGATTCTTTAACACGGGGGTATTTCTCTAAAAGTTCGTCGCACTTAAAAAAAGCGTCATACAATTTCAAAGTACGGTCTTCACCCCACACATGAGATATACTTGACATATACCCCATAACATTCTTAACCGCCTTGTTTACATCTTTATAAGTATATTTTTTACTCATAAAATTACCTCCATTTATTGAAAATCATTGTGTTTAGTTGCTTCCATATAGGAAAAACCCTTGTAAGCTGTGATACTTACAAGGGTTAACGGTTACGGGATAATATTATTGTCCTGTAATACTTGTGTTACTACTTCTTTAAACCGCTTTAAAATAGCAGGTTTTGAGGACTTCACAATATTTGTGGCGTTTTTTGTCCCATAGTCATATACGGTGTATACACCCTGCATTTTATCGTCACTTGATTGAGTAATGAGAAAATAGCAGGTAGTATCACTTTCAAGTCGTACTTCAACGTCATAGACTTTACTACTTGAAAAGACCTTTACAGCCGTTTTGAATGCATTCATATACTCATTCAAATATTCATGAGTCTTTTCGGGGGTTGTGCAAAAATCAAAAAACAAATACTTGTTTTCGTCAACCCTTTTGGATGTGATAAAACCCTTTTCTTGATATCTCAAAGTAATTAATAGTTCCTGCATAACTTAACCTCCATTCATTATTATTTTTGTTAACAGGTAAACCCCCGCTATACTGTGACATATAACAGGGGTGTATATTATCTAAAATCACGTATTTCAATATAATGGTTAACCCAATAACCGTTTATATTTTGGGCTTTTTGTGGGTCTTCAATTGCCCTGTATCCCAACATAAAAAGCCCTTTTAATACACCCCGTTGGTATGTATCCCAATGGTTGTATTTATCCATATCGCCCGCCAAAATAGCATTTTTTATTCTACTTTCAATGGTATTAAGTTCGTTTAATATAGATTTTTCTCTTGTCATATAAAGCCCTCCATTAAATCATTGTTTTTAGTAGGTATACCCCCTACGGAGGTATAGAAAACCCTGCTAAACTGTGATATTTAGCAGGGTTAAAAGTTTAAGCATAGATAAACCAATTTTCATTCACCCACTTTAAAGCACTTTTTATAGTGCTAAAAGTTGCGCTTGTTGGGATATCATTTACAAATAGTCCGTACTTTTGCCCCCGTTCAAATTGATTTTTGCGGGGTATTCTGTTAACTACTTCAAAGTTTATCCCGTGAATGTTTACAACCCTATTCATATAAAGCCCTCCATTTTTTAAATCATTAAAATTGTGATATACCCTGTGAGGATACACCCCCACAGAAAAACCGCCCAAAATCCGTGAAAATTTAAAGCGGTAAACCCTGCCACAAAAATAGAAATAAGTTAACAGGGGCGAAAAGTCCCGTGTAAACCTGCATAAAATAGCAGGGTTAAAACCTGCCACAGTAAAAACCCGCTTAAACTATGACATTTAAGCGGGTTAAGATATTAAATATATGGGTTGTAAGCATCATTTATATAATAAGACGACTTAAAACTCATGGATACATTAAGAACGTTGGCGGGTATATCCTTCCCGTTGTTTACTTCCAATTTGTCCCACTCTTTTTTATTAAGGGACTCAAAACCATATAAAGCCCTAAAATCATTTATATGATTTTGTGTAGTGGGGCTGTAACTATCCCAAAATCTTATAAATTCACCGTCGCAAGTTACGGCGCAAACTATAGTATTATAGCTTTTTAAATACTTTACCCCGTCGGACTCTATAACCTTGGCTTTACCATAATAAGACTTGTTACGACTTACAACGGGCTTTAAAATTGATACATTCATTTTGTTAACCTCCATTTTAAAAAATCATTGTTATTAGTTGTCTATATCCCTATGGGATATATAAAACCCTGTAAAGCTGTGACACTTTACAGGGCTATTTTTATTTTGTATATATATTCAATTTGCCTGTGTGGCTTGTACTAACTAAATCGATGTTTTTATTAAGAACGTCGGCAGGAACTTGTACCCAATGGGTATATTCTATCCAATTATCTGTAATTTGGCGGGGGTTAATTTCACCCCGTAACATGTTTATGTCATGAGATATTAAAAGCCCGTCGGCTTTTTTAACTAATATTTCTATTTTTGTGGCGTTACATACATTTAAAAGACTTTTTACTTTCATTGTCTTAACCTCCATTAAATCATTGTTTACTTGTTAAGCCCTGCATAGCAGGAAAAAAGCGGGTAAACTGTGACATTTACCCGCCTTACATAGATATTAAATTTTTGTACCCTGTAAAACACCCTTGTTTTCTATCTCTTGGATGATATCGAGTAAATCGGTGTTTTCGTCGGTGTATTCATTTAATAATGCAATTACATTATAGTTATCAATCATTTTTAAGCCCTCCATAATATCATTGTTTGCATGGTTTAATAGTTTACATACGGTGTATTAAGTAACCACTTAACGCCGTTGTAATTGTCTTTTTTTGTAAACATTGAAAAAAGTTTTTTAAGCATTCTTTAAACCTCCATTTTTTTAGTTCGTTGTCATTGGTTAACCCTGCGTTTTAGCAGGTAAAAAGCGGTTTAAGCTGTGATACTTAAACCGCCTGCAATTACTTGTTATTGTTTTCGTGATACTTAACAATGTTTTCGCACTCGCCAAGTTCTCCGCAAAAATGCCCTGTGAAGGTATACACAGGACTATAAAAACAATCTGTACCACTACCCAAACAAATTAGTGTAGCTTTATAACGGGGGTTGCCGTTATAGTCATTCTTTAACCCTTCAAGAGTGACAATATACTCGCCGTTAACGCCTGTTATTTTGTAGCTACTTACATTGTTTTTTCTTCTTGTCATTGTTTTGACCTCCATTTATAAATCATTGTTTTTTAGTATCCTCTTTTAATAACCGTTCTGCCCCGTGCTATAGCCCGACAAGGACAAAACGTAGTTTAAAAGATAAAACCCCGTTAAGCTGTGATACTTAACAGGGTTGTTTTTAGGCTTCAATATAAAATTTTGTATATTTGCCAAGTTCGTTGTACTGACAATTATAATACTCAAAATTGTTTAAAAACTTGTCAAACTGTAAATTATCCTCATTGTCACGGAAAACTATAAAGCCCCAAGGGCTTAAGGGGTTCGCTTTAACAGGACAAAACCCAACGGATACACCGTTATTAAACGCCTTGCGGGCTGTGGTTTTGTTTACCCTCTTATAATTGATGCCTTCAATTTTAATAAGTTCGTTATTCATAAATTAACCTCCATTTTTAAATCATTGTTTTCAGTTCCTGCTGTAGCAGGTAAAACAGGGGGCGACGTTTGACCGTCACAAGTTGTCAGTATGATGTAATATAACCCCCCTACGATTCACAAAGTATGTAAAAAGTACGGTTTAAAAACCGTCAAAAGTTCGATAAATTGGAGTTTAAATGGAGTTTTTAACAGGTCTGTTTTTACGATTCATCGTTATAGTTAACCGCCCGATATAAAACCGCCAAGTTTTAAGCCAAGTTTTAAAGGCTTCAATAAAGAAGCGGGTTAACAAGGTACACAAAATAGGTTTACTAATTTTAAGACCCTATAAACCTATCTTTTTAATGTTGCGTTCATGGGGCTATTTGTCCCACGTTTACTCACGGATAAAGCCGATATAATCGGCGAGTAAATGCCTTTTTTTGCGACGGTCTGCACGTTCTAAGACCTGTAGCATAAACGGTTAATTATCGAGGTTTTGAATGGCTTAAGACTTCAATCCCTTGTTTTTGCCGTTAAGCCCCTGCGGGCTTTTTATACTCCATTAACTACGCTTTTGGAGTGTCGGGGCGGTAACTTTTTCGCCCCCGTTGAAGCTGTGCTAACTGCCGACGGGCTTCAATCCATATAAACGGCTTGCGCCGTGGGTCGTATTGATTAACTACGACTTAACACCATACTACGTATGGGGTAAAACCTTGTCAAGCGGTTTATTGTTTTATAACAAATTATTTAGCACGTATTTAATAACTACATAATTTATTTATAAAACTTTATACATTATATATTGCATTTTATAGAATGTAAAGTATTGGTTAACTATTAGTTTATAATGTTTATAAATAGTTAATCATTATAAACAAATTATCGCCGTTTTAGTGTACTATTTATTGGACTCAATCCGATAAATTATCGTCAATCCTAGTATTTATGCAGGGTTGCGGGTGTTTTTAAAATACGCAATGTTTTTAGATATTTATTAACTACATATAAAATCATGTTTATATTTTGTTTATTTTTGAGGTGTTTTTAGGGGTTACAAAATACGTAAAACCCTTTATTTATGCAGGTTATACGTGTTATAATTATTTTATAAATTAAGTGATTTTACCCTGTTTTTGGGCTATTTTTTGGGATTTTTTGACCGTTAAGGTCAAAATAGACAACCCGCAACCGTAGCATTTATGCGGGTTGTAAGAACGTGTTAAAATTTACCCCCTAATTTCAATTTTTTGATAGTTAACCAATATAATTATCATTTAAGGGGTAAAATTGAATTTAGGGGCAAAGAAAACGCTTTCCTTGGCTATAACGATTTTTCGTTTATGTCAACGTATAAACTTTTTATAAACTCATTTTTACAGATAAAGCCATATAAAACAGGATACGAAACAAGGTTTTGATATATCCTCACATCATGACATAGTATTTAAAACTACGTACAAAAATTGACCTGCGGTCAAAAAAGAAATTGACCTACGGTCACAGGGTCAAAAAATGACGGGAGGTCAATAATCAAAAAATTGATTGTAAGCATGAAATATTGATTTAAAACAAGTTTGTGGCTTTATCTGTATAACAGGAACTAAACAACCCCGCCAAAACTCCGATAAATGCAGGGCTTAACAGTACAACTCATTTAAAGCCCGTTTTAGGCGTTTTTAGCAGGGTAGTAATATAAGAGTTTAATAAAGGGGGTATAAACTCAAATAAACCCCTTTAAATGCTAAATAAAGGGTATTTAATCAATATGAGTATTTAAGCGGGTTTTGAGTCCCTGTATAGCTTCAAATATAGGTAAATGCAGGGCTTAAACGGGACTATTTAAAGCTAAATAAGACACGGGAACGGATAAAGACCCGTTTACAGGCATTTAAACCCCTGTAAAGCTGTAAAGAGTAGTTTAAAGCCCGATTGAGTACAATAAAACGGATTTAATTATTATTGATTATTAAGGGCTATTTAAGGGACTTGTTAAGAGTCCTTTTTTTGTGGGTAGTTTATAGGACTCATTAAACAAGTACAATAAACGGGACAATATAAACAAGGGTGTTTTATGGGACTTATTAAACAAGTCTAAATTATGGGACTTATTCAATGAGGTCAATTTATGGGACTTGATTGTGATTTTAATTGAGTCCGTTTTATGGGTCATTCTGTAAATTAAGGGTAATAAATGGGACTTAATCACGGGGTAATTGAGGGCGGTTTATGGGACTTGATTTAGGGCGGGTTAAAAAGGAAAAAGCAACCCCTGTAAATACCATTGTTTATAAAAAATAGGGGCTTGAACTGCCCTATTTATGCGGGCTTCGGGATTTTGAATTTTTAAAACCCGCATGTTTACAGGGCTTGCAGGTTGTCTGTTACGTATTGCGTAAAATGTGGATTATACGCAACTACAATATATTGTGGTTAATATGCCTGTGATATACAATCCCTAGTACGGGGGTTTATCCCTGCCCCCGCTTGCGCCCCCTAACCCCCTCGACCTCCCGAAAAACCAAAAAGCTCCATTAACGGAATTACGACAACCCTCAAAATACCTTCAACCCCGCATGGTTAGTGGACTTCGGAGATTTCACTCAAAATAAAGGGTGTCAAAAATCTCGGGGAAATATAAAAAGGGTCAAGATATGATAGACGGGATTACGATAACTTCAAAGGTGTTGGCATTATTTAATCAATATGGTAGTATTGAGAAAAATAATAGTTAATCCAATGGAGGAAAAGAGATGAAAGCGAAGAAAGTACCGAGTGATAAGTGGGAGATAGAGGTGTATGTAGGGACAGAGGATGGAGAGAAGAAGTATGAGAGGATAGAGGGGGATAGTGAAGAAGATGTAAAAGCGAAAGCGAAAGCGTTCAGAAGGAAGAGGATGTTGGACAGACAGAATAAGTGGCAGGGGGAGAATAAGGAGAGGTTGAGTATTGTGTTTGATAAAGGGACGAAGGAGAGGATAAGTGGGAGTGGAATGACGGTGAATAGCTTCATAAGAACGGCTGTAGAGAACGAGCTAAACAAACGAGGGCTTTAAAGGGGTCTATTTTGGATTTTTAGATAGCGAATGATAAAATATACCTCAAAAGGATAAAAATTGAAATTAGACCCCTTACAGCGACGAAAAAGGGCATCCTAGACTCACAGAGTTTATCAAACTTTAACAGAGGGAGATAGGCTAGTGAGAACGGGATGCCCTTGTTGACGTTATTGCGTAAATTCAGAGAAACACCTATAAACCGCATGGTTGACAGCAAAAGTGACAATCTAATAAAAAGTGAGGTATCAAAAATCTCGGGGAAATACAAAAAGGAATTTTTTAGGTATGACGGAATTGTGATAACTATAGTCGAAAAGAAGGTGAAAGTTACAGAAGCGTTACACAATGTTACATTGTAACACCTGTGTAACTTTGCGTAACACATATACATATATATATACAGATACAGAAGTAGATTAATATACAGAGAGAAGAAAAGAGAAAAGATAAAAAGAGAAAGCCCGTGTTACACACGGTCTGTAATTTATTTATCAAAAATAAACTAAAGTTCTTGAAACGTGAACTTTGTAGTGATACAATTTCTCTTGTGGGGGAAATGTATGTGGATTGTAAAGAGAGAACAGCTTTATAAGTGGCGTGGATATGAAGAATGGAGAGAGGAACGGACTTGTAGTAAGTGTGGGTTTGTAACCGAGGAAGACTATAACTACTGTCCGAAGTGTGGCGAGTATGGACATGGTGATGAAACCGCAGGACAAGAAGCTGTTGGAATACATAAAGGGATTCATGCTTGAAAATAACTATCCTCCGACAATGGATGATATGGTGGCAGGAATGGGCGCAAAAAGTAAAAGTACAGTATACGTACACTATATGCGACTAATCGGGCTTGGCTATATCGAACAGTTTGGACGTACAAGGTACAGAGTAAAGGGGATGAAATACATTGAGGTGTCCTAAGTGCGGTCAATGGAGAGCGGTGAGGACTAATTTTCGGGTAGATGGCGGTGTTTTGTGTAAGTGTTTAAATTGCGGGAGATGTTTTACGGATGACAGACGTAGAAAAGACCTTAGAGATATTAAACGGCATGGCAGAGATGGCAAAGGCTGACAGGTTAAATCAGCTTAAAATGGGTGCTGTGATGCAGAAAGAGCTGTATGACTCTTATATTGGCGCAGGATTTAGTAGTTCAGAAGCATTGGAACTTACAAAGGCTTTTGTGGTTACTGCGCTTATGAAAGTACCGAGGTGAGTATGATAAAAGTTTTGGAGCTTGTCTTGTGGATTTTGGCAGGGTGTTTGGTCTTGGTTAGACATTCAAAGCCATCGAAAATCGAATACCTGTTGGTTTGGGTCTGTTTACTTCTCAGCCTTGCCATGAGGATAAAATCGTGAGAGAAAAAGAAATCTTGGAGTATGCGGACAGTTTAAGCCGTGAGTATTATGGACTTCCCTTAGTGGTAGTCTATAACGGGGATGGAAAGATTTTATCTCTTGTGAGAGAAGTTTTGGAGGAATACGAGATTTCTAGTGACTTCATACCTCACAGGATGTGCGTAACGGATTACTGTAAAAAGGCTTTCGGGCTTAAAGGGAATGTAAAAGAGAATGATTTGTTCTTTGACTTTGAGCATACCAAAGAGGTCTTTGATGAAGCTGTAGGGGACGATGTTTTGGATTGCTTTATCGTAACGGGAGTCAGAAACAGGATGAATGTGATGGTGAATCCTTATGGCAGATGAACTGTATTTTGGAGATGCCGATGGAAACATAATCGGGAAACTTGGAAGTATAAGTGAAGTAGAGCTTACTTCGGATGATTATGACGATAAAACGCTTTTGGGTTCTACAGAGATGACATTTGAGGGTAGATTTACTGCTGACCCAACGAGAGCATTTCTTCCGCAGGGGCTATACAACGGATATGTTTTAAAACGGGATGGTTATTTGAGTCCTAAGAACGGATGGATATGATGAAAAAGATTAGGTTTTACAAAAGGCTTTTAACTGAGGTTATTGAAACTCTGATAACGATTTGTATGGTACTTTCGAGGGATACGAGAGGAACTTACGGGAGCAGGTATAGGAATATTCTTGAGGGTCACATAAATGAGCTTGGAAAATATTCTCACACACTAAGAGCAGATGGCAAAAAAGATTCTGTATAAGGTCACAGCATATCATTGTCCTAGATGTGGTGGTGTGACTAAACCAACAAAGAAATACTGCGATTACTGTAGCCGTGACCTTAATATCCGCAGGGAAAAACATAATTGCATTGCGAGAATGTTGATTGATTGCGGTGAATACGTATTCTTTGACGAGATAAAGCAGATAGAAACCTTTCAGACTCCATCGATTGATTGTACAACGCTAGAAGATAGCAGGAGAATTTGTATCAAGGGTGCTGTAACGGATAATAAAATATCCGTGGTGATGGATACTAATACTGACAGGAGCAGAGAACTTTTAAGTTTAGCTTATAACGGTATCCATAAAGTCCGATTTGAACTACTTGGAGCTGATTTAGGTTTTGAACAGGAGTGTTATATATCCGATATTCAGAACGATGTGTATAGTCCAAGGGCTAGGTTGGAGCAGAAAATTAACTTTGTCGGTATAGGTGAGATGAAACAAGGTGGTGCAATACCGCAGGAAGTTTTAGCTGAATTTAGATGCCCTAACTGTGGCGCACCGATATTATCCCGATACGGGGCGTGTGATTATTGTTCGGGATGGAGCGAAATTTTATGGTAATCTGTGAAGAAATGCAAAAGCTGAGAGATTGGCTTGATGATGAAGGTATTGAGTGGTATGACGACTCGGATGAATTAGAAATGTTTTGGATGGTTAGAACTAAATTCGCCGTAAATAGCACTACGTTTTCTGTAATCAATGGAGTTGGCTCATACGGGGGATGTATGTTTGGGAATAGTGATAACCAAGGACTCTTGGAATGCATGATTGACAGGAACGAACCCTATGGGTATTTAACCGCAGAGGATGTAGAAGAATTTATTGAGAAGGTAAGACACAGGGGATGAAACATTGTAAGAACTGTGAATACTGTGAACTTGACTTAGTATCTCACTATATCACGGGAATTAAGGTTCACAGATGTTTACTAACGGGGAGTGTAATAACAGAACCATTTTGGAATAAATGTGATAAGTATACACGTAAGTATACAAAAGACAGGAATTTCATAAAACTTCGGTGATTACGCAAAAGCGTTTCACATAAAGTGGGTTACTTGGCGGTAATCTTAGCGGTGATAACAGGCATATCACCGTAGGGTAATGTCAATATCAACCAAAGCCTAACTATAGTACGGGTGATAAGGAGAGAGTCAAACCTTAAGGAGTTTAAGGCGTGGAAAGAGAAGCACGATATAAACACTCCTACGAACTAGGAGAAAAGAAGTGGCTCAAAGACATTGATAGTGTGTGCAGTTGTGGCAACAGGCAAATAGGTTAAGATGGAGAACTATTTCTATTTACTTCTCTAGGGGTTCGATTCCCCCACACATTATTTAGGGATGAAAGATACATACAGCAATTATTTGCAGAGGACTTTTAACCCTTTTTTGTATCTTGTAGGATGGTTTTAACTGTCCTATCCCCTCTTTAGGAGATGGTATGAAGTTAGAAGATGTAATGAAACCTAGTAATACGGATGAATGGAAAACGCATAAGCAAACTGTAGAGCTTATAGTACCTTATCTAATCAAGAATGGATATAAAAGAATACTTTGTCCGTTTGATAGAGAAGATAGTAATTTCGTTATAATTCTACGACAGCATGGTTTAGATGTTACATGTAGCCATATTGCAACAGGAACAGATTTTTTTGATATAGAAAATTTAAGTGATTATGATGCAGTAGTAAGCAATCCTCCATTCAGCAAAAGACAAGAGGTACTATATAGACTATTTGAAGCAGATGTGCCATTTGCGATAATCGTAAATTCTATTGGATTGTTTGACAGCAAAGGGAGGTATGAACTTTTCAAGAATAATGAGTTTGAATTGTTAATACCGAATGGAAGGATAAAGTTTTTTAACGACAATATGATTGGCAAATCTCCTAACTTTCAATCTATATTCGTCTGCAAAAAGATGGCTACAAGACAAATTGAATTTATAGGGATTTAATTCTTAGGGCTATAGCGTATTGGTAGCGCAACGGACTTTGACTCCGTATGAGAGTGTTCGACTCACTCTAGTCCTGCTGTAATATGGTGTGTTTAAAGAAGTCGTAATCTAGTAGTCGATAACCGAACACTTAATAATCTAGGCTAAACTAAATCTCAATAGTGGTACGGAGAGGACTAAACGTGGAGATTGTGAATCGTCCCAAACGTCACGAAAAGAAGATTACCATATTACCTTATAAGTGATGGAGATGCCGTTCTTAAACAGATACTAATGGCGATAAGTTGTTAGGGGCAAAGAGAACGTATACTAGGTGTATCTGCCATCAAAGTCCATATAGACGGGGCGTAGGAGGGAAACGCCGAAGCAACACCTACAAAGGACTATAAATACGGTGATTGGGTGGCAATGCTTGGTCTTAAATCAGACAAGGTTAGGGCGGTAGCTCAGTTGGCTAGAGAGAATTGGTTTGAAAACCTTTTGAGTCGCAGGTTCGAGTCCTGCTCGTCCTATTGCACATGAACGGTGTGCAACCCAACAAAGAATCATCCCGACAGTATTATTTATTTACTATTGGATAAACGCTGTTAAAAAACTTGCTTACATTTGTAACTGTTCTGTTACCAATAGAACAGAACCGATAACGCATTTAGTGTTTATTGTCTATGGCAACATCATGTAAGCTATATGTCTAAGTTACAACCCATTGTTTTTGTCAGACCCGACTTTAGATGGGGGTTTATAAGACATATTTGCGAGGGTAGTTCAAAAGGTTAAGAACACGCCAATACCTACGGTCGCTTGGCTTGTAAAAGGAATCTGAGTTCGATTCTCAGCCCTCGATTCAGCTTGGATACGCCCCAAGTTGACACAACATTTAATGCATCTTTAGCCGATGTATTGCTAAACCTCTAGGTCTTTAAGGTGTTAAAGCCTTATAGACCATTAGGAACTATTCTAGTTCCTCCTTCATGATTGAGGGTGGCAGAAACCCATCCTTTCTGTCGCCCATTAGCCCGAAAGGGCGAGTGTTCGTTAGGGAGCATTGACAGGGTTGTTGGTGCTTAGACAAGCCCCCTTCGCTCATATAAGTATCAACAGCCCAACCTCAAAGGAGAAGATATGGAAATCGCAGAAGTAGTAAGTGCTTTTAATTTATCCGATATAGGAGATTTTTCAGACGGGTATCATACCTTTAATCAGCTTTATCATCAAAGGGCTGTTCTTTTTGCTACAATCGTAAATCAAAATCCCGATATATCATGGAAATCACTTCGTCATGGTGATGGAAAGTTTTGTTTTGACAGCGAAGGAGAGTGGTTTATTGTCGGAATTGACACTCCCGAAGGGACATACACTTATCACTACGAAACTGCGAAGTATTTTGATATGTTCCATTGCAAGGAAGTGATGTATGCTCCTATGTGGGATGGACATACTGAAAAAGACGTTACAAGATTACTGAGTTTGGAGAAAAGGAATGAAAATTAAAATCAGATACGCCGATAAAGAAATAGACAGGCTTGAAAAGATTTCTGTGGGTGACCTTATTGACCTGCGCTGTGCAGAAGATGTTGATATGAAACAGGGTGAGTATAAACTTATTTCGCTTGGTGTAGCTATGAAGCTCCCCGAAGGATATGAAGCTCATGTATATGCGAGAAGCAGTACACCGAAAAAACATGGAATAATGGTTGCTAATTCAGTTGGAATAATAGATTCTAGCTACTGCGGTAACAATGATATTTGGCAGATGCCCGCTTATGCTATCCGTGATACTCATATAGACAAGAACACAAGAATAGCACAGTTTAGGATTGTTAAAAATCAACCCGAAATCGAGTTTGAAGAAGTAGAAGAACTTGAAGATGCAGACAGAGGTGGTATTGGTTCTACGGGAGTCAAATAATGAGTGGGATGTATGAATGTTTTCATTGCTGTACTAAATCTGTAATATGGGATAATGATTTCAGTTATGAGGATATGGGGTACGAGGGCGAGGGAATAGTCCATATCTGCCATTGTACGAACTGTGGAGCTGAAATTGAATATCGAGTTCCATTAGATGAAGGGGAAAATGATGCTTAATGGATATTGTCTTATTGCAAGGGATTATAAAGCAGAGATAGTTGAATTTCAGACTATATCCATTGTAAATATGCCCGATGATTCTAAACTTTATTTAGTCCACACTAAGTATGGTGATGATTACAAGAACGAATCTGATTTATCACCTACTAGGGAGAGGTTTGAAGAAGAGTGCAAAGCAATCAATGAATCGTTTGCTAAGATTAAGGGGGATGAACGTGGAGCAGAAAAACGGATATATAAGCCAAGATAATATTGGCAGGAGATGGGTAGTATGTCCCTACTGCCAAAAAAGAATTATACAGCTTCGGAGTGACACGCAGAGAGTGAATCTCCCGTATAAATGTAAGAACAATCGTTGTAAACAGATATTTATGATAAACGTGTAAAGTAGAGCCTTATGAGCCGATTATTCCGTAACAGGAATAGTCGGTTTTTCTTTTGGAGGATTTATGGCACATTACGGAAAAAAGCGTGGTGTTGATTATGATGGAGAAAAAATGTCCCTTGATGAAAAGCGTAGGCAATGGAATATTGACCTTGCTTCAAGGACACTTGAAAACATGTTTGGACAGGTAGAAGTTGGTGATGATGTAATTATTCATAATCTCAAAAGGAAACGTGTCACATATACTCCACAAACATTGTATGAGAAAGCGCAGGAATATTTTGAGAATATTGTTGATGCGAATAAAGAAGGGGTGACTATTATCCCCGATATTGAGGATTTTTGCGTATTTGCGCATATATCAAGAGATATGTTTATGAAATATAGACGTTCTGATGATGCAGAAATGGCAGGAGTGGCAAACAATATTGCCACAGCTATTGCTAGTTGTAAGAAACAGAATGCTTATGCAGGACTAATTAACCCGATATCATTTGCTATGGATATGAATAATAACCATGATTATGTTCAATCTAAGACAGAAGCGACGATTAACTCTAACTTCTCTTTAAAACAGATAGAAACAAATGTAGAGGATATAGCAAGTCGCTTACCTGTAGAAGATATAAAGCGATTAAAAGGGGATAAATAAAGGGGGTAATTATGTCAAAATCCATAACTGTAGCTAGTAAATTTTCAGAGGAAGAACTTGATAGGATTGATTGGTTTGTAAAGAAAAATGAAACTACAAGAAGTGCGCTTTTTCATGACCTTGTAATGCAGGGTGTAAGTGGTGAAGTCCAAACTAATCATGATATTCCTGCCAATGTAAAAGAAGTAACTTTCCGTTTCACGGAAGACTTTGCTTATTTTTGGAAGGACAGAGAGTATAAGGGAATCATCAATGGGGATGATGCTAGTGTGTATTTTGGAGGGGAATGGAAGTCGTATAGACTTAAAGACCTTCCCGTGGAGGTTGTATGAAATTTTCAGTAGGTATTGTTAATGGGGCTAAAGTAGTTCCGTTAAGTGAAGTTGAAAAGTTAGTTGAGGAACTTAATGCCTATAAGATTGCCAATAAAAACTTACAGACTATGCTCGATATAGCTTTATCGGCAAAGGGGGAGAAAAGTGTTTCTAAGGACGCAGAATGATGACGCTATTGTAGACCTTGATAAGTTTACAGCTATTGTAGCGGAAGATGGAAAAGTTTTTATACATTTGTATGACGGAAATAGCCTACTTGCAGGAGAGTATAAAGACCAAGAAAGGGCAAAAGAGGTCTTGCAGGAAATATATGCGACTCTTGATGTTATGAGTAGGTATGAGATGCCTGTAGTATGACAAATAAAGAGATAATCGAAAAACTTGAAAATTCATCTGATTTAAGGAAAAACCCTAAAAGACTTAAAGACTTTATCGAGATGGGACAGAATATTTTCTTGATGGAGAATAATTTTAAAGAGGGAAAAAGGATTTGTCTTAAGGGTAGAGATATTGCTTTAAAAAAGGCATATAAAGATGCTACTTTTTACGAAGAATATCTAATAGCATTAAAATACCTAGCAAGATATTTTAATGATTTTGATTCTTATATGATTTTCTTGGAGTGTAAAAGGGATGCAGAAGCGCAGTTTTATTTACCTAGAAGGGAAATCTTGAAAAATAAGCTAAATGTTGTTCAAGGTTTTCAAGATATCTTGGACGATAAGTTAGATATCCTTACTGTTTCACTTCCTGCGGGGGTAGGAAAGACAACGCTTTGCGAGTTTTTCTTATCTTACTATATGGGGCTTTATCCCGATAAGTGTAACCTATATGTTTCATATACGGGTACAATTACAGATATGTTCCACAGGGCTATGTGTGACATTATTTTAAGCGGAGAATATGCATGGCATGAAGTATTTCCGAATGTTGTGCTTGAATCTAAATCTGATAAAGAAAAGTATATCAATTTAGGTTCGTTTAAACCGTTCAAATCTCTTACGTGCCGTTCTATAGATGCTTCAATGACAGGTGTAACGAGAGCGGAAGGTGTCATAATAAGTGATGACCTTGTATCGGGTACAGAAGAAGCATTGAATGTACAGCGACTTGAAAATCTGTATCAGAAATATGTGAATGATGCTAAGTCAAGACGTAAGAAGGGCTGTAAAGAAATCTCTATTGCTACAAGATGGTCTGTTCATGACCCTATAGGACACTTCATTTTAGAAAATGAAGGAAATGATAGAGCGAGATTTATAGCTATACCGTGCTACGATGAAAAAGGCAGGAGTAATTTTGATTATAAGTATGACAAGGGTTTTGATACGGCATACTTTAAAGAGATGCAAAATGTTATGGATGAAATAACATTTAGGTGTATGTATTTATCTGACCCTATCGAGAGAGAAGGACTTCTGTATCGTAAAGAAGAATTGTCATTTTATTTGGGTGGACTTCCTGTTGATGATAAGGGAAACACACAAGAACCCGATGCTATTTTAGGGGTATGTGATACAAAAGACACAGGAATGGATTTTAACTGTTTGCTTGTTGTATATCAATACGGACAGAAATATTATCTTGAAGATTTAGTTTATGATAATGGTTCGCCGTATATCTTGGATGAATTAAATGCAAACTGCCTTGTAAAAAACAAAGTTCAGATGTGTCAATTTGAATCGAATAAAGAAGGTTCAAGGACAGGTAATGAGGTTCAGAAACTTATTGATGAACGTGGTGGCAGGTGTACGATTGAAAAGAAGTATACAACTGCAAATAAAGAAACTAAGATAATTGTTAATTCAGATTGGGTAAAGAAGCATGTTATTTTTAAAGATGAATCTGAACAAAGTGAAATGTATCGTAAATTTATGCGGAGTGTTTATTCTTATGTTCAGATGGGTAAAAATAAACATGATGATAGTGTAGATGCTTTAGCTATGCTTGCTCTTTATATTCAATCTTTTGAAGGTGCTGTTGTTGAAGTTGTAAGTAGAAGAAGTTTAGGATTTTAAGGAAAGATATGACTTTTGGAGAATGGGTAAGACGAATTTCAAAGGAAACTGATTCAAAAATTCCGTATGCTTTAGTAAGAGATATTATGGCAACGGGTATTAGGATTATTGTGGAAGAATTTTTAATAAATCCCGCAGAAGCCGATTTTGAAATTTTAGGTATTGGGAGATTTTATTTAAATCATAGAATCTGCCATAATAATTTTCCTGTTGATGAAGATGGTGAGTATAAAGCATATTGGACGATACAATTTAAACCTTCAAACATATTAAAAGCTGTATTGAATGGGAAAAAAGACCCACATGAAATGTTGTTGGGTTATAAGACTCCTTTATATCCCGATTTCATTTATGACGAAAATGGAAAAGCAAAAAGAGGTCAAGATAAGGGAAAACTTGGAAATTATAAAGTTCAATATGAGGTAAAGGTTATACAAAGCTATCGTACACTTTATCGGAAAGCAATGAAAGAAGCCTTGAAAAATAATTTACCAAAGGAAAAAGATGAATAATATATTCGGGGAAAATCTGAAAAGAATACGGGAAGAAAAAGGTGTATCACAACGAGAATTGGCTAGGAAAATATCAATCAGTATCCCTAATATTAGCAGGTGGGAAAATGGTAAAGCATACCCGCAGGTTATATGGGTTTATAGGATTGCAGAAGTATTAAAGATAACTCCCGAAGAATTGGTGGGGTTACATAATACGTAACCCCTTCTTTTTATTGGTAAACCTTGATAAACTTTATGTAGAGCCAAAGAGCCGAGTACATTGTACTTTGGCTCTTATTTTTTTGGAGGTAGATATGCTGATACCATCTGTAGTATTTAATACGGATTCTGAATATGGACGCATAAAGATATTTACAGATGCAGATGAAATAACAGAAGCCAACGTGGTTGAGATTTTTAACACAGCGTATGACCTGCACCAAAATAACGCTATAAAAGAGGATTGGCTTTTTGCGTATGAGCGTGGCAAGCAAGCGATTTTGGATAGGGTTAAACCTATTAGGTCTGATATAAACGAGAAACTTGTTATCAATAAGGCATCACAAATTGTAGATATCCATGTTGGTTATTGTTTTGGAAATCCCATTACGTATGTACAGCGTGGGAAAGTAGAAGATGACGGACGAAAGCCCGAAACCACAAGTGATGATGATAACAGCTATATTGCCATGATAAACAAAATGATGGCAGAGCAGGGTAAAGCTAAGAAGGATGTTGAGCTTGCCCGTGACTATATGATATGCGGTCTTGGTTATCAGATGGTTTGGAAAAATGATAATGAAAGTCATTATTCACCATTTAAGATAACAACGCTGAATCCACGTACAACATTTGTTGTTTATAAGAATGACGCTTTCAGAGAACCAATGATGGGATGTACATATTTCATCAATGCTGATGGAAGTATCACGGCAACAATGTATACGAAACATCTCTGTTTTAAGCTGAATAAGTTCGTTACGGAGGATGGTAAGTATCAAGGCTTAGAAGTAACGCCTAACCTTTTGGGAGAAATCCCGATTGTTGAATTTGAACATGTAGACAGGATGGGCGTGTTTGAAAAGGTTATTTCAATTCTTGATAGGGCTAACGTTCTTAATTCAGATAGAGTTAACGATGTTGCTCAACATGTTCAATCATTGTTATGGCTACATAACTGCATGATTGATGATGATAAAAAGAAAAAGCTGATTGATGGTGACGGAGTTATCGTTACTAAATCGAATGGTGATGGTAAAGAAGCTAAGATAGCGTATTTGTCACAGGTTTTGAATCAATCAGAAGTGCAGACATTTGCAGATTTCTTGTACAGGCAGGTAGAGGAAATAACTTCTACTCCGTCATGGCAAGAAGCTAGTGGTGGTTCTACTACAGGAGCTATGCAGTTGTCTAATGGATGGCAGAGTTTGGAGCTTTCTGCTAAGAGCGTTGAACAATCATTTAGAGAACCCGAACTACAGATACTTAGACTTGTAGCGAAGGTTATTGAAAATGATAACCGTGGATACATGAAGGTTAAAAAGATTGATGTTTCTGACATTGATATAGCAATGCCTAGAAATAAGAATTATGACCTGTTATCTAAGACAAATGCGTTGGCGACAATGATTAACACGGGTGTTGATGGACTTTGGGCTTTCCAAACTGTAGGACTATTCTCTGATGCAGAACAGGCTTACATGGATTCTGAAAAGACCATAACAGCTTTACAGAAATCAAAAACAGAAAAGCCACAGAACAACGCTGATGCAAGTACGAGTGAAGATGGTAAAGGTGGGGCTAATAATGAGCCAACCGAGAAAGTTGATGAATCTGTACAGCCATCACAAGTAGCACAAGTTGAGGATTAACCATGAGTCCTGCACTATATTTTGCTGTAATGCTGATAACTGAGCCACAGAAAGCTAGAAGGATTCTGTTGGCAGAGGAACTTGAAAATTGGTTCATGGATTTATTCGATGATGAATTTGAGGATATCTTGGAAGGTAATTTTAAGGATAACCAAAGCGAATACGTGAGCCGTATTGTTGATAAATACCTTGAAATAACAAACGTGGAAGATAATCCTTCGGACGAGTATTCAAGGTCTGTTATAGAAAAGGCGGTCAAGACCGCTACAGAAATACAGGAAACCACTTGGAAAAATATCGTAACTATCCCGTTAAGGGAAGATACGGATGAAGATGTGTTAGCTGATTTTATAGTGAATGGAATTGCTATTGGAAGTGCGCTGTTTGCTACGGATAGCGTAAGGAGATGGCTTGGCAGAGATAGAGCCAACTTGATTGCGCTGAATGAAGCTAATTGGAAGTGGAATAACGAGGAATACTTTGATGCCTTGTCAAGTAATAAAACAAAAACTTGGCATACGGCATTGGATGAACGGGTACGACTCACACACATGGCATTAGAAGGGGAAACAATAGCCGTAGATGAAATGTTTAATGTTGGCGGTTTTCCTGCGAGATATCCTTTAGATATTTCGCTACCCGCCCATGAGATTGTGAATTGTAGATGTTCTGTAAGTTATGGTAAATAGGCTAAACGCCTTTTACATAGATACTGTAGTACGGCAGAGAAGCCGTTTAAATCGCCAACTTGTTAGAGAAAACAAGTTGTAAAAAATCAAAAAAACGCAAAGGAGAAATTGAATATGGGTAATGACAATCAGAACGGAACTGTAAACGGAACAGAAGCACAGGCACAGCAGACTAATCCGCAGACCAATCCGCAGACTAATCCTGCTCAACCTGCACAGGCAGAGCCACAGGGAACTACGGGCAAGGAAGATACTACTCCTAGCTTGGCAGACCTTATGAAAGAGAATGCAGAGCTTAAAGTTGATAACAGGCGACTTAAGAAAGCAAACGATTCTATTTCATCTGAAATTGCAAACATTAAGAAACAGCTTAATGCGAAGATGACAGAGGAAGAACTTAAGGCTCAACAGAAGTCTGAGCAGGATGAAACTGTGTTAAATGAGCTTAAAGAGCTTCGTAAGGAAGTAGCTCTGACAAAGGCTACTAAGAGATATATGTCAATGAAGATGCCCGAAGATTTGGCTGAAAAAGTCGCACAGGCAGAGCTTGACGGAGATATGGACTTAGTAACACAGAGCATTAACTCCTTCATGGACGCACAACAGAAGGAAACTGAGGAAAAGGTCAAGGCAGATATTTATGCTAAGATGCCTACCCCTGTTTCGGGAAATGGTGACGGACAGGTTGATTACGAAAAGCAGTACAAGGAAAAGCTCGATGCAGGTGATATAACAGGTGCTATCCATGCACAGCTTATGGCATCGGCGCAAAAAGTAGCTAACCAATAAGGAGGAAATGAAAAATGGCAACTGCTATGAGTTTCGGTACTCCCAATTTTAGCGGAATGTTGTTCAGAAAAGGCGTTGAGAAAACACCTTTTTCAACAATCATCGGCGCAGGACGTGGGTTTACCAATCATGTAGAGTTCGTATGCGGACAGTATTACAACTCAATCCAAGGTTCACAGCCAAACATTTCTGAGAGTGCATCACTTACAGCACCCGAAGCAAATGTGGCTACAAGAAGCCAACTTACAAACGTAACTCAGATTTTCCAAGAGTCTGTAAGCGTATCTTACGCTAAAGAGTCTAATATGGGAACAATGAGTGGCGTTAATGTTGCAGGACAGCAACCTAACCCTCAGAGTGAGTTGGAGTTCCAAATTTCAAGAACAATGGCTAAGATTGCGCAGGACATTGAGTACACATTCATCAATGGTCAGTACAACAAGGCTACCAATGACAACGAAGTAAATAAGTCAAGAGGTATCCTTACAGCAATCACAACAAACGTCATCAATGCGGGCGGTGATGGGCTTACACGTAACCTCATTACCAAGGCTCTTATGGCTATCGCTAACGCAGGTGGTGATATCTCTAACATCATTGTTGGTGTTCCTGCTATCCACCTTGCACAGCTTGACTACGATGCAAACAAGAATGGCATGACAGCCGTTCCTAGAGAGCGTGAGATTAACGGTCTTAGGATTCAGACAGTTCTTACACCTCTTGGTGCAGTAGGCGTACAGCTTATGGAAACAATTCCTGTAGGCACAGCTCTTGTATTTAATCCTACAGTTATGCGTCCTATGGAACAGCCTACACCGAATAAGGGTAACTTCTTCCTTGAGCCACTTGCAAAAGTTGGTGCAGGTGAGAACTACCAAATCTTCGGTCAGATTGGACTTGACCACGGCGCAGAGTGGGTATCTGCTAAGATTACAGGAATGTCTGAGGACTTCCCCGAAGACCCTGTTGTAAGTGGCTGATAAAGCCTGTATGAAAAGGATGATATATGAACATAGCAACTTTTAGGACTATCTTAGGTGAAACAACTCTTACTGATGAACAGCTTGAAGTTTTACTTGAAAGAGCAAAACGTATGGCTATCAATCATTATTTTTGGAAAGAGGATGACGAGCCTACAGAAGATGAAAAAGAAAAGTTCATAAATCGGTATGAGTATGAAATCTATGACTATGCCAAGACCGTTGTGGATAGCTCTAAGCGTGATGGGATGATTGAGTTCTCTGAGCTTGGAGTTACAAGGCGGTGGGAGAGTGGCGGTGACAAGTCCGTGGATAATGCCTTGAATCTTATCCCTGTAAAGACATACATACTGTAGGAGGTTCTTATGTTTGATTTAGAAGAAAATCAAAGAGAATTTTACTATCAGTTATATGTTGCTGAAACAGATGGGTTAGATGAAGAAGGTTATTTCACGGGAGAAGCTAAGTCTTCTTATACAGCCCCAATTAAGGCAAAGGCTATGATTAGTGAGAATACTTCTGAAACGGCAGAAATGCCTTTTGGAAAAGACCTTGTTTATGACAAGATGATATCCACGGTGCAGGATTTACCGATAGACGAGTATTCAAGATTATTCATTGACGTTGTTCCCGTTCTTAATGAGGACGGGACAACGGATACTAAACCCGATTACAAGGTCAAAAAAGTTGCGAAGGGAATATATCAGAAGGTATGGGCTATCCAACGGGTAGATGGTTATGGAGAAGATAATCAAGGTTAATCCGTTAAAACTGTCTAGTATAAACAAGGCAATCAAAGACCTTGAACAGTATCGAAAGACGCTGAGAGAGTTTCCCGAAAAATATGTAAGAGCTTTGTCGGAGTTCTTTGCACAAACATTGAATATTGAAGCACCTAATATGACCTCTCATTGGGTGATGGATATAAGAGAAACCGATAAAGGTGTCGAAGGTGTTTTCATATTTGATGGACTTGTACAGTTTGTAGAGTTTGGTAGTGGGCTTGTAGGTAGCATGAATCACGAAGGAATAAATGATGAATGGCTATCTAAATTGCCCCCACCATATAATATAGGCTACGAATCGAATAAGGGTGGATTTGCTCACTATTTGGATAAACAGGGAGTTGACTATTGGGTTTATCCAAAAGACGGTCAATTCTATTCCACATACGGGCAGAAAGCTAACCCTTTTATTTACAGGTCTGTAAATGAACTGCTTGAAAAGAGAGCAGAGATATTTGAGCAGGTAAGAAATGCAGGATTAGGAGTATGAAATGGTAAAAGATAAACATAACCAAATCTATACCGAATTGATAACTTACATGCGAGAAATATACCCCTCTCTTAAGGGTGGAACTGTATATGACGAGAACCAACCGAAACTTCCTTTTTTGTATTTTTATCAAATAGATGGGTCTACAGGGTTGACGACATTATCTAATACAGAGGATGGAATAAATCTTGCTTTTCAAATTGAGATATATACGAAAGATGGAATGGATAAGGCAAGGGAAATGGCTAACTTGGTACGTAAATTTATGATTTCTAAGGGTTTTAGATGCCGAGCGTTTTTACCGATGGATGGTAATTCAAATGTAAGTCGCTTTGTTGGACGGTATGGGCGACTTGATGTATAGGAACATTGGGCTGATAGGGGTGCGCACCCGAAAGCCGTAGCCTAGCGGTTTCAGCCCTAAAAATAGGCAAATCCCTACGGGCGTGGGAACACAACTATGGAGGATAAAAAGATGGCAGTTTTATCAAATGTTTCTTACCTTTATCGTAAGGAAAATGGAACATCAACATTTGTCAAACTTGTAGATATCACTTCTGTACCCGACCTTGGTGGCGCACCCGAGCAGATTGATATTACAACTCTTTCTGCCAGAAAACA
>Ga0247611_10000574_pt1 | contig 74210 bp, 71 predicted proteins | sample 177DNAGHGhighgp2_FD_192422 | JGI IMG/M metagenome (GOLD analysis project Ga0247611, IMG submission 192422) | Sheep rumen microbial communities from Palmerston North, Manawatu-Wanganui, New Zealand - 1770 DNA GHGhigh gp2 | ecosystem: Host-associated > Mammals > Digestive system > Stomach > Rumen...
GCGAGAAAGGCAACGGCTTGTCGATCATGGTCATTATGCTCATCGGACTGGCTTGCTCTGCTGTGGCCTACTTCTTCACGCTGCTCACGCGTTTCGCCATCTCGCGCAAACGCGAGTTCATGGCCGATGCCGGCGGTGCTGAGCTCTGTGGCAATCCGTTGGCACTGGCCTCAGCCCTGCGTAAGATTTCCAACAACCCGGGCTTGGGACATGCCGATCGTGAGGACATTGCCCAGATGTACATCATCCATCCACAACAGTTGAAACAGGGGCTGATGTATTTCATCAACTCGATGTTCGCCACCCATCCGAGTACGGAAGAGCGAATCAGGATACTCGAACAGTTCTAAAAGAAAAATCCTCGCCAGCTGGCGAGGATTTCTTCTTGAGTTGCGGAGGCAGGAACTGAAAGAAGTCCTTTGTCTCTTATTTAACCGCGTACAAAAGCCGTTTTTAACGCATCTTCCTGACAATTAATACTATTTCTTGTCCGAGTTTTGTCCGAGTTTAAGAGCCAAATCAAGTCTGGTTCCCAGTTCATCCTTAACCTTTTTTAAATCATTGATACGCTCATCTTTCTCCTTTATAAGCAATCTCAGGGCCCTATTTTCTGCCTGAAGTGATTTCGGATCCTGATTAATGACGGAGGAATTTACGATGTTCTGATTTCCGACAATAAACGGGGATGCCCCGATTTTGTCCGAACCGCCGAAGAAGTCATCCAGAGATATGTCCAGGATGTTACATACCTTCATGGCGGTTTCTATAGTCGTATTTGGACGCCTCAGGAAATCATTAATCGTTCTGTGGGTATCCTCTCCCCACATAAGAATAGCAAACTGTCGCTCAGTCATGCCACGAGATGCTATGGCTTTCCTGAGGAATTCGAGATTGACATTGACACATTCGTACCTCATGATACATCTATTTATGTTAAATCCTCTTAAAGACGGAAAGATTTTTCCGTCATTATTAGGATTATTCCGTTTTTAATATTAATTTTGCCACAAATTTAAATATTTAATCCGAAATAAACAAGAAAATTATGGCAGAAAATCAGAGCATTGACGTGAGGGTTTATTACCAGTCACTAACGAAAAAAGAGAAAGGAAAGTTCCTCCGCTACCTCAGTCAGAGGTACGACTATCCCACCGCAACTATGAGCGGGAAACTCAGAGAGAACAACGTCAGCGAATTACGTCGCGATGAGTTAGAGAACATCACCAAGACAATAGAGACTGGCGTATGGATGCAATAGAGTTTAGGGTTTCCCCAGATGGAAAGGTTTATTACAAGCAGGGAAAATCAGAAGAAAAACGGCTAACGAGGTTCTGTACTGGTATCTGTTTGGAGATGCTGGGTATTATCAACGAGAGGTTCCCTGGAGCATGGGCAAGGCTTTGCTTGTTATACAAGCCTAAGAACAATTCTTCGGCAGCTAAAGATGTAGCCGCATTCTCTATTATTGAGCGCTTTATCCGCTGCAACTTTGGGGAACACGATTTGCTTACTCCAGATATCGAGAGGGACATTCTCCATTTTGAGGAAGTCCGCTGTCCTCTTAGGGGAATATGCCAGGATGAAAATATCATCTGTAAACCTCAGAGTCTATACAGATTGACACCAGCAGAAAAGGAAGTCGCCAAACTGTACCTGAGGGGTGACACATTCGATATGATCGCAAGAGAACTTGGGAAATCTCCATCTACAGTTAAGCAGCAGCTCTGGAAACTGAAGAAGAAACTTGGTGCCAAGAACTGCAGGGAGATCATCCGTGTTTTGCGAATCCACAATATATAAAACAGAGACCGTCCCGCCAGGCCATAAAAAAAATTAATACACTAACACTGTCGATAATCTTTTTGGCGGGCGGCCTCTTTAAACTTAAAACAATGCATCCGGATTGTCAAACGTGCAAAGACAAACGCAACTGCATCAATGGGGCAAGGTGCATGAAGTGCGGTTGCTATATAGACCGAAAAAAAACAAAACCGTGTGAGAAATGAGTAAGGAAGATCTTTTTGCAAAGGTTATGGCCATCGAGGCTGAAGCCGTTGCTATGGGAAAGCAAATTAGGAATGAGGCAGCTGTGGCACGTCAGGAACTGGCCGACCGCCAACGCAAGGGCCTCACTGGTGATGCTGCCATCGCCCACTATAATGAGTGGATGCAGCGCTATGGTATGGAACATCTAATGGTGAAGGAGGCTAAAGCATGAGAAAATTTAGATTCAGAGGTAAGAGCATTAAAGATGGTGAATGGGTAGAGGGTTATTTTGCCGTGCTACATATTCCAGTAGAGGAAATAATTGACGGCGTGTTAAAAAGAACAGGTTATAAAGAGGTTCCAAGCATTTTTAATGACGAACCAGGTAACCGTGAGAAAGGAGGTTACTGGCATGATGTTATGCCTGCTACCGTTAATGAGTTTACAGGCTTTTATGATCAAGCGGGTAAACCTATCTTTGAAGGTGATATTGTAGAAAAACAAGATTACCCACACATGGGTCGGAAACGTACTGTAATCTTTAATGAAAATGGTGCCTTTATGACAAATGAACCTGAAGGTCGTGCTATAGATGTCGTTCTGGCAAGTAGTATGTACAAAGGATGGTGTGTCATTGGCAATATTATAGATAATCCAGGGTGGGCAATGGAAGATTAAACAAAATATTGAATATGGATAAACATTATTTTCTTTCTGTTTGGACAAACAAGTCAAACAGTATGGGCAATGAGCTCAGTGCATACGTGTATGAAAAGTTCAATCACGTTGTTGTGTCAGCTGATGACATCCATAATGTTAAGGATTACATTCAGATGAAGATGCGAGAACTGGAGGAGCAGAATAAGAGGTGCAAGCCTTTCCGCTTTGTGTATAACGAGTTCAGAGGTTTCTATGGTGAGATGGAGCCGCACATCATGGTAAAGCCAGACACAGACACCGACAAAGTTGTTTTTTCCATACACGCTGATTATATCAGAAATGCGATATTAGATTACAGGAGACCATAGTATGAAAAGACAAAGAAGAAATTTGAGCCTCCCGGCCATAAGGAAATTTCGGGAGGCTATAGCTAACGGAAATATTGGAACCTATCTGATTGAATCCGGAGAGAAAGTAAATGCCGGAAGCGTCAAGGTGAAGTACACTCTAAAGAATCGCCCTTGGGTAGTTACTGTTGAAGCAAGGAGGATATATAAGAACAAACATTGACATCCTAGAAAAGTATGAAAGCAACGCAACTTGAAATATTCGGAATGTCGGCTGACGAAAACCATTTCACATCGACATTATGGGGTGTTCTAACGTTCTTTCCTGCATCGAGCAACAAATGGAAAGACACCTGCCGGCATTGCCTCTTATGGGACAACGAAGCTGGTCATTGTTCAGAGCCTCCCGGTTCTGCTCGATGTGCCGACTACGAGCGTACTGATAGGAAAGAAGGATATTTTTCAATACAACAAATTCCTAGCGTATGATTATAGAGCGAACTTACCACCCCTCAGAACTACATCATGGTGTGTGCAGTTACTGCGGGGATGAATCCGATGAGATTACAGAAGAGGGCCTCTGCGTCGATTGTGTGGAAGCCGAGTTGTTTTACCAAGAAACGATGAAGGACTTATGAGTTATTTTCCCGAATTTGACAAATACGGGCGCTACATCGAGTCACCCTGCTATGGCTGTGACCTACCTGATTGCAGCTCTTGCCCAAGAGAAAACAAATCTGTCGAAGAATGAAAACCCCTATCACATATTACGGAGGCAAGCAGATTCTCACAAATGAGATTCTGGAATTGATGCCAGCCCACAAGATATATGTGGAGCCGTTCTTTGGTGGTGGCGCGATATTCTTTGCCAAAGGTTCGTCATTCCTTGAAGTTATCAATGACACCAATGATCTGCTGATTAACTTCTATCAGCAATGTGTGGATAACTTCGAGGCCCTGCAGCACAGGATCCAGAACACCCTTCACAGCGAAAGTGAGTTCAAGAAAGCCCGAACCATTTACAACAATCCCAGATATCGGAGCAAGCTCGATAAGGCCTGGGCTGTTTGGGTGATGACAAACATGAGCGTGATGGCCACCCCTCGAGGTGGATGGAAGCGGGACAACGGAACGGGTGGCTCACATATTGGCATCGGTATGGACAATCACAGGAAGCGCTTTACATCGCAGATTTACGATAGGCTCAGCAAAGTGCAGATCTCCTGTCATGATGCCATCGACGTTATCAAGGAACGTGACACTCCAGATACATTCTTCTACCTCGATCCTCCGTATATCGGTGCTGAACAAAAGCACTATAAGGGCTATAAGAAGGAAGACTTCAAGCAGCTGCTCGATGTCCTTTCCGGAATTCAAGGAAAGTTCATCCTATCGAATTTCAGCAGTGATATACTGCAGGAGTATTGCGAGGCCAACAATTGGAATACTAAGGTTATCTCTTTGAAGAGCATGATACCAGCTCTTATTCACAAACCACGTAGAAAGTACGAGGTTTTAGTTTGGAACTTTACCCAGGAACAAAGTCAATTAAAATTTGAATAGTATGAAATTTTACGTTTGCGGAAAAATCGGCAAGGACAATCCAAGTCCGGAGACACTTGCCAAGTTCAAGAAAGCCGAGGACATGCTAAGAAGCAGAGGTCACGAAGTGTTTAATCCTACAACCAGCGGACTAGGTCGCCATGCCGAGAGCCTGGCGCAAGCAGCTGACTATGATACTTCCTTCTATCAGGAGATCATGCTACTTGACCTTGTGCAATTGGCACAATGCGATGCCGTGCTCGTGTTGGAGGATTGGCATAATTCGCCAGGAAGCAAGCCTGAACTGATGCTTGCAATGGCTCTTCAAATGCCAATTTTCCAGGAGGCTCCAAACGGTCGCCTATTCCCGGTTAAGTTCGACGTCAGAAGGATTATTGAGTACCAGGAGCCGGATAAGGCACTGACTGTCGGAGAGGTTATGGAGAAACTAAAGGATTTCTCGCCGGACACTCCCATGGTGATGAGTGCAGACTTTATGCTAGGTGAACCTTTTGTGCAAAGCTTCGACCGGCAGATTCACGGGCCAATCTATGAGGTAAGAGCGAATTATGATCTGAGAGTAAATTGTGGAATGACAGCAGTATTGGATGCGTACATGAGTTGCATTATTAACTTTGATTGATTTATGAAAATACCCCCCCCACTATATGTAGTTACAGGTCTATGGCACGGCAAAAAGCGCGAGGCCATCAGCCTGCCATGCAGCCGTCTGAAGGCTGTAGAGTTGAGAGACTGGACGCGCAGAACGTTCCAGAACATCAACGTGTATGTGGATATTCAGATAAGGGAGGTAGTAAGGATTTGAACGGATAAACCGTGTATTTTACATCCTGCCTGACAATCACTATATTTGCAACCGCAAGTAAGACCGAAGAGTTATGATAGACCAAAAGTACATTGACATGATCATCGACCGCGTAGACCTCGAGAAGGTTGTCTCGGGCTACGTAGGTGAGATGAAGCGCAAGGGACATCGCTCATGGGCATGCTGTCCCTTCCATCAGGAGAAAACTCCATCGTTCTGTGTTGACACCGCCAAGAACCTGTGGCACTGCTACGGCTCGTGCCAGGAGGGCGGCACTGTCATCAAGTTCATCGAGAAGATCGAGAACCTGCCTTTCCCGCTGGCCGTAAAGAAGCTGCTGAAGGATGAACTGCACATCGACCTTCAGGATGCCGATATACAGTCAACGCCTGAGGAGGAAGCCAGGCACAAGAAACTGGAGTCCATGCGGATCATCAATGACTATCTTTCCCAATGGTTCTATCATCAGCTGTGGCAGAATGACCCTGCGGCAAAGGCGGCAAAAGACTACATGCTGGGCAGATGGGATGAAGAGTACTGCAAGGAAATGCGTATCGGCTTCGCCCCTGAGGACGGCAGGAAGGTAATCGAGTACTGCGAGAAGAAAGGTCTGAACTTCGACTTACTCCAGGAGATGGGTATCCTGAAGATGAGCGAGAAATCCCATCAGCTGTATTGCGTCTATCGTAACCGCCTGATGATTCCCATCCGCGACCGCTACTCGAACATCATAGGCTTCACCGCCCGAACCATGGACGGGGAGGATGACCGCAAGTACATCAACTCCAGCGAGAGTGACCTTTATAAAAAGAGCCAATCCATCTTCGGCATCGAGCAGGCCATGACAGCGGCCAGACGTCAGGAAAAGATGTTCCTGGTCGAGGGAGGCCCCGACGTCATGAAGCTTCAGTCCGTCGGAATCCTCAATACCATTGCTTCACTGGGTGGCGCATGGACGAAGGATCAGTTCCTGCTATTGCGTGACTACCGCATGCAGAACATCACGCTGTGCTTCATTCCGGACAGTGACATCCCCAAGGCAGGTGAGAAGTTGGGCGCAGGCTTCAAGAACGTCTTGAAGAATGGTGCACTGGCCATGGAATGCGGCTTTACCGTCAGCGTCCGCGAGATTCCGAATGACCTGGAAGCAGAGCATCCAAAGAAGGTTGATCCCGATGAATACATCAACCGTGACACAGACCTCGCCGGACTCACAGAAAAGGAGTTCCTGCTTTGGTACGTGGAAAAGTCCCTCGATAAGGAGGCCACGACGGAAGACCGGCAGAAAGTTATCAACAGCGTGTGCGACCTGCTGGTGTGTATCAAGGATGAAGACCTGCAGGAAACTTATCTATCGAAGCTCGCACACTATGATGGTACCAAGCAGCTATGGCGCAACGCCTTCAACTCAGCCAAGCGACGCAAACAGGAGAAACTGTCGAGCAAGAACAAGCGTGGCGATATCGATATGCTCAGACAGTTCGGCTTCATCGAGAAGCACAACTGTTATTTCGGTACCACAAAGGATGGTGATGAGACCCAGTGGTCGAACTTCACTCTGAAGCCCCTCTTCCACATCAAAGATGACCTGAGGCCTGTGCGTCTGTTTGAGATAAACAACAATGAGGAAGAGGACAAAGCGGAGATCATCGAGTTAGACATGGAGGTTCTGACATCCTCGAAGTCACTGAGAAAGAAACTGCTGGGTATCGGTAACTATATATGGATGGCCAGTGACCAGGAACTGATCAAGCTGCAGTCCTATCTGGCGAAAGTGACTGAGACAGCCGTAGAGATCAAGCAGCTGGGATGGCAGAAGGAAGGCTTCTATGCTTTCTCCAACGGCGCACTTGAAGACTCAGACTGGCACGATATCGATAAGATGGGTATTGTGCGCCTGAAAGCCGGTAAGTTCTACCTCCCTGCACTGTCACAGCTCTACAAAACTTCCAAGGAACTTTATGTAAACGAGCGCAAGTTCCAGCTCACACGCTACTCAAATATATCCCTGAATGAATACTTCACGAAGATCTGCCGTGTGTTCGGCCCCAATGCCAAGGTGGCTTTGACATTCTACATGGCCTCACTCTTCGCGGACATCATTCGCCAGCGCAGCGTGAAGATTCCGCTGCTGAACCTCTTCGGCCCTCCCGGATCAGGTAAGACCGAACTGGCTCAGACGCTCATGTCATTCTTTCAGATTGACTATGAGGCACCTAATATCGAGTCATCCATCCCGTCGCTGGCCGACGCCGTGGCCTCCGTCAGCAATGCCCTGGTGCATCTCGACGAATACAAGAACGGCATCGATATCAAGAAACTGCAGTTCCTGAAAGATATCTGGGGAGGTGTAGGCCGTATGCGCATGAACATGGATAAGGATAAGAAGCGTGAGCAGGCCCGTGTGGACTCGGCTGTCATCATCACCGGTCAGGAGATGCCGACGGCAGACCCCGCACTGTTTACCAGGCTTATCTATCTGACCTACGATAAGCACTCCTTCAGCGAGCAGGAACGGCAGGAGTTTGCCGATCTGCAGCACTGGCGAATGCTGGGAGCCTCTCACATCACCATCGAGATACTGAAGCACCGCGATAAGTTCGAGGCCTCTTTCGGTAATGCCTGGCGCAAGGCAGAGGCAGACGTGAAGTATGCCCTACGTGGTGAAGGTGCCATCGTTGACAGAATACAAGGCAACTGGACGGTGCTGCTGGCCACCTACATAGCACTGGAGGATGTGCTGCAGTTGCCTTACTCCTACGATGACCTGCTGAAGCTATCGACGCAAGGCATCCTCCGACAGAATGAGATGTCGGCCAGCGTCGATGAGGTGGCAGGATTCTGGAACATCATCAGCTCTGCCATACAGAAGGGCATCTTGATGAAGGACCAGGACTACAAGATAAGATACAAGCGGAAGCTTCGTACATCGAAGCAGAAAGATGAGATGGACTTCGAGAAGAACATCCCGATCCTGATGATCCGAAAAAGCGTCATGCTTTCCACCTACCGCGAACAAGGCCGCCGTATGGATGAGCAGATACTTCCGCAAGAGTCCATGCTTCACTATCTGGAGATCACGCCGGAGTACTACGGCTATACCACCTCTCCGGAGCGCTTCAAGAAATTCAATGCCAATGGTGTGCCAGAACACGAGGAGATGACCGACAAGGATGGAAAGCCTGCAGGCTTCCGTACTGTCTGGAGCCAAGACCGGCCCATGTGCTTCAACTACGAACTGGTGAGCCAGAAATACGGCATCATCCTCGACACCTATACAGGTGGAGAGAACGATACGCCACCCCGTCCGGAGCCGGAACAGGGAGAGCTTTTCAGGGAGAATGACGAAGATGCACCATATTAGTCAATTACTCATAGGTCTATTTGTTTTAGGTTGGGGTGGCTGTCGTGAGGCAGCCACCTTTTTCGTGCGCTGTGCGGGCGCGCATTAGGCTCTAATGGCCTTAAAAAACGCTTTTGAGAAGTGAAAATATATATGTTACATTTGTAGCAACGTGTAGCAACTTTATAAACGTCTGATTTTCAGCACGAAAACGGATGTAGCAAAGCCGAAAATTATGTAGCAACGATGTAGCAATTTGTAGCAACGGACTATTTTCTATTATCTTTTGTAGCATTGTAGCAGCAAAAATGTAGCTTTCTACAAATATGCTACAAACGTAACTCGTTGATAATAAGCACTTATGCTTTTTGCATCTCGTTGCTACACGTTGCTACACATAATGTCCTCGTGTGCGCGAGATTTTTCCGCTTAAAAACGGAAAATTAGAAAATTATTACTATCTTTGCACCCAAAACCTGATGATTATGAGCAAATTCGTCGTTTATCTTAAACTTCAGCCATTCGTTGCGCAGTGGCTTCACCACCACTACGGAAACCCTGTTCAGTTCCAGCCTAAGTCGGTTGAGAACTCGACCATTCTACAGTTCACGCAGAAGCTTCCAGAAGGTCGGCAGCCTGATACGGCAGCCGATGGCCTCACTGCTGTCTGCATACCAGACAATGAAAAGAAGGATCCTTCCGTTTACAACTATCTTGGTCCGAAAGGAAAGGAGGCGGTAGTTGACTGCATTGAACGAACATTCAAACTGATGATGTGGAGCGAACTGAATGACATGTCAGATGTCGGATGCTCAGTACTGGGTGCCATTGATGCCTGGTGTGAGATGCACGGCATCGATATCGAATATGACAGGACTATACTCATGCGGTACAACAGAATCCGGAATTCGTATGTGAAAAAGGGGGTGGATCTTCGCAGAAGGATGCGGAACCACGATAAGTTGTTTAACAAAAAATAACTCTGTTTTTCTCTCCTATGATAGACCGTTTATTTTTACTGGGCGTGAAAGGCCATTAAAAGCCGTAATTCCCGTTACTGTCCGTTAAACATAGTGCATATCCGTTAACTAACAATAAACAGCGACAAAAGATGAAGCAGATTAGAATCATTACCAAGGTGGAACGAACACCTATCAGGAATCTCAATGGATTGACCAGAATTTCAGAAAGGGAGGTTCGCCTTCCTTCAGGCATCACCTGGCAGTCGTTAGATATCAAGCCACACGCGCAATTGTCTATTACTGATAAAACAGAAGACAACAATACCGTATGGTCGGCAAAGTTGTCTTTCAAGACATGTGACAACTTCAAAAGCAGAGGGCGCTGGGCTTACCGCTGTCTGATGTCAAGCGGTCAGTATCGTCTTATCGGCACGGATGGCAGACCTTACCCTGTAACATCAGTGAACGACAATGCGCCTGAGAACGTGACAGAAAACCAACTGATTGAGGTTACGGTAAACTGGCAATCACCGCAATTTGTACCGTTTATTACTGAATAATAGGTATTTTTTTATATTTTGTCCATTGTCTACCTTTGCCGTAGAATTTGCAAAAGTAGACAATGGAATATCAATTTATCATTTCCGGAGAAATCGGTGTTGCCTTCGACTGGTGGACTGGCCAGCGTGGTACCACCGCTAACCAGGTTAAGAACTTCCTCGATGCCCACAAGGATGAGGACGTTCACATTGCAGTCTGCTCTCCCGGCGGATACGTCGATGCAGGCCTGCAGATCTACCAGCATATCAAGAATCATGGCCGTGTCCACTGCCACATCATTGGCATGACGGCCAGTGCAGCAACCTTCCTCACCATGGGAGCCAAGGAGGTTGACATGGTGGATGGATCGCTTATGCTCATCCACAATGTCTCTACTGAGGTGTGGGAGTGGCAGATGGCAAACAAGGAGCAACTCGACCAGCTCATTGCCTTCTTCCAGAAAGAGCGCAAGGATCTTGATACCATCGACCGCGTCATTGCCTCGCTCTATGCCAAGAAAAACGGCAAGAGTGTTGAGGACTGCATGACTAAGATGACGGCTGCCAATTGGCTGTCACCTCAGGATGCTCTCGACTTCGGACTGATCGACCACATCGTAGAGGATGAGGACGTGAAAAAGAAGTCGAACCGCTTACGCACAACTTTTACTAATTCCATATTCAAGGATTTCGGTCTTCCTTCCCTGCCTGCGGACACGACGGAGGGTTTATCTGCCGTCGTGGACCAGGAAGGTAATCCAGCTGAAGGTTTCATGCAGAAGGCGACTGCGTGGATGCAGAAGCGATTTCCTAAACTTTTCGCCGAAGAGAGTACAAACCCCATGAAGAAAGTCTTTACTTGCCTGTGCGCCTTGCTGGCTGTACAGGACTTCGAGGTGACTGACGGTAAGATTACCATCACCGAGGAGAATGCGGGCAAGATTGAGGGACAGTTGGATCAGCTGGGCAAGGATCTGCAGGCAGCCAAGGATGCTGAAAAGGCAGCCAAGGATGCACAGGCCGACCTCCAGACGAAACTCGACCAGGCTCTGAAGGACGTGCAGGAGCGCGACAAGCAGATTGCCAACCTCAAAAAGGCCCCAGGGGCAGAGGACGAAGTCCCTGCCGGAGAGCATGTAGACGAAGGTGCCGGTGAGATCACCGCACAGTCGATGTTGAACGAAATCAAGGACATGTAATTATGGCAACAGGTTCAGTAGTTCAGATCCAGGAGCCGGAGGTAACCTTTGAGGAACTGGCTCAGAGTGCCCGCAAACTGCGCAAGCAGCTGTTGCAGATTCCCGTATATCGGGCTGAGAAGGCACTGAAGTTTATGACACCCCGTGTGGGTATCAGAGTGGCAGAGACCGTCGGTACGCTGACAGGTGACATGCAGTTCGGACCTTATAACGAGGACCGTGAGGATAATCAGGACGTGAAGATCACGCCACGTACCCTCTTCACATATCTGGGTAGCGTCGTGAAGAACTTCCGTCCCAACACCATCGTTCAGAGTATCTGGGGTCCCTCAGTGCTGCACGGTGAGGGTATGAAGAATACCGAACTGGCCCGCATGGTGCTGACCATGCTCACCCGCCAGATGGGTGACCATCTCTATAAGGAGCTCTTTACTGCCGTGCGTAACGCCAATGGCGCTACCACGCACGATCTCTTCAACGGCTTTGACACCATCGCCAAGACCGAGATGACCGCCATCGAGGCTAACGTGGCTCAGGGCATCGAGGCAAAGCCCGCTGCTATCACCACCGCTCTTGGAAACAAGGTGGTCATCGAGGCCATCACTAAGAACAATGCCTATGATGTGCTTCGCGCCATCTGTAAGGCAGCCAACGAGCACCTCATGGATGAGGAAGAGCTTCTGCTTTTCTGCCCGAAGCACGTCGTTTGGGACTACGAGGAGGATTACAAGACCACCACTGGCGGTACTGCGTACAACCGCGAGTTCCACAAGTACGTCATCGAAGGCTTCGAGAACGTCACCTTCGTTCCGCTGTCATGTAAGAACGGCTCACCGTTCCTGCAGCTGACCACCAAGCGCAACATGCTCTATGGTGTCGACCAGATCTCTGATAAGGAGAATGTCGAGGTGGCACGCTTCAAGGCATTCGTGCTCCAGTTCATCGCTACGATGTTCTTCGGCGTTCAGTACGAGAGCATCGACGCTGAACGTATCCTCTTCGCTACCATCGATGGCACTACCGCCATCTGATGAATAAGGTATAGGGGCTGGCGGCTAAGGATTAAAAGCGTCGGGGCTGCCGCCCCTCTTTCATTCACATTAAATATCGAAAGAAAATGCCACAAGATTGTTCAAACGAGAAGACCCTGCTTCAGGACGTCAAGTTCTGCCAGGGTAAGAAGTCGCTTCCTGGTACAAAGAAGCGCGTATATTTGGCTGACATCCGTGATATCGTGAAGTTCCCGAAACTGGCAGACCGCTCAGCAGAGGGCGCTAAGCTCTCAGATGTCGCAACATATCCCGCCACTATCGCGTCCGGAGACTCCAATGTTGCCAACGGCTTCGTGATGGCTCAGGGAAAATGCTTTATTCAGGTGGACATTATTAACAATAATGGCCAACTGACATGTGAACCTCAGGGAACCTTCGGTTCAAAAACATACAAGAATACCTATAAAGGTAATGCTCCTGGTACAGAAGAGGAAGTAACAGGCTTGATTGCCGAGCTTCTCAATGCTGAGGTTATTGCCGTGGTTCCTACCCGCACGGGTAAGTTCCGCGTAGTCGGCTCTGATCAGTTCCCTGCAGAGGTGAATCCCAGTCAGGACTCTGGTCAGTCTCCCACAGACACCAACCAGACGGTTCTTGAGATCGTTGCCGATGATGAGATGCCCGCTCCCTTCTATTATGGAAAACTTCCTGTATCAGATGGTGAGTTAGACTGCACGACTGGTGAGGTTACTGCCAATCCATAGAGCCTCATTTTCTCTATTCATACAGATTAATTAATAAAAAAAACTGGAGGCGGGATGCGGCTCAATTGCCTCGTTCCGCCTTTTTAATTAGAAAAATATGAACGGTATAGACAAACTTTTTCGAGCCAGAGTTGAAGAATGGCTCTCCAAGAAAAAGCACACTGAAGCCGAACTGGCCGACGGTGCAATGATGGTGCTGCAGTGCAACCGCAACCGCGCCATGTACAACACCATGATGCGAAAGCCTTCTCACTATGAGGAGAAAATGGTCTATGAGTTGAAGAAACACCTGGCCTATCTTCAGAATGACATGAATCTCGAGGATGTGAAAAAGCTGGAGAAAAAAATCCTCCCTGTCATCGGCAAGGCCATCGCTGACACAGAGGAAACCACTGATAAGGCTGCAGCAGCCCTCGGTGAGATTCCAGAGGATAGTTTCCTCCCTGCTCCTGCACTCTCTTCTGAGGAGCCATACAAGCAGACGGACGCCATCGTCGCACGCGGCAAGCGTACCGACCATGACACCCTTCCTGAAACCATCCGTGCCATCTGGGATAAGAACGCAGAGCGCTATAAGAAGATCAAGCAGGCCCACGAGACCTGTAAGACCCTCACCGCAGCCTGCGACCGCTATGAGTTCACATCGGCCATTGCCGAACTGTGGGCAGAGTATAAGAAGGACTTCGACACCTACGACCACTACGTGCTCGTTCCCGTCAACGAGGAAGCTGGGACTCAGACTCCTGATGCCGAAGGGGTGCAGTTGTCTGCAGAGGATGTTAAGGCCATCAATGCCGCACGCCCTTATATCTCCAAGAATCTCCCCAAATTGATCGCCCTCGTGGCCGCCGCCAAGCAGGAAGGATTCACTGAGGCTCAGGCTCAGGAACTGGAGAGTTGGCGCGACCGCATACAGCAGCGCGTCGACGTGCTGATCCGCACGAAACAGGTCATCAAGGATGAACTCCGCCAGCAGCTGACGGAGGCTGACATCAAACTCGAGATTTCTGATTCAGATGGGCAGGGGCAGGAACATAGCGACGATTCTCCAGCCACTGAATAAGTGCGCCTCTCAGTGCTATCTGGGTACTGGACTTCATACGCTCGGTCTCTTGAACTGGATTCTTCAGCAGACCGGGCGTGCTGATGTATACGTCAGCACCTTCAGTACCAGCGAGGCTTTCCTGAATGGTTTCTTCAACCTGAGAAAGAAGAAACTCATTAACCACAGTGTCCTGTTGGCAGACCTGAAGGCCTCGAAGAAAACCGTACAACTTTACCGGCTCATGCAGTCATGCTTTGATACCGTATATCTGGGGATGAACCACTCGAAGATTGTCCTCGTTCAGAATGACACACACCTGGTGTCTGTGATTTCATCCCAGAACCAGACCTACGGCGACCGTGCAGAATGCACCATGGTCACGACTGACCAGATGGCATTCTATGACCTCTATAGCGGACTACGAGATATCGTGAATAAGAACTCAATTCAACTCAATGGACTATTCAACCGAATTACTGAAAGAGATAACCAGGTGCGCGAGAACACTAATGACCCCATCGATGGTGTCTTTCCGTTTGGGTATTGATGAAGTGCAGCTTCATGACGATATCAACACCCTCGGGCATCCTGCCCGACGTGCCTACTACTCAGGACTGGAAGAGACAGATAAGGAACTGCGCCAGCAGCAGCTGGACCTGATGCGTGCCGGCAGCCCGTCAGCCATCACTGACTGTCAGCAGCGCATCGAACGCATCCTGAATGAAATAACCGTCTAAAAACAGATGCTATGCCACTGCCTACCAACCTCGATGATTATACAAAGTACATCGTAAAGAGCGATGAAGAACTCCTCGAAGAACGAGTGAGTCCTACCATTATCCAGCGGCTTCACCGCCTGCGTGGACTGTACGCCTATTGGCTCCAGTTCCCGGATAAGTTCGAGCGCGATATCATGCAGCAGGATATGGCACTCTTCAATGTGGGCAGGGCACAGGCTTACGATGACGTGCGCCTGGTGCAGATCATCCTGGGCAACATGCAGCAGGCAAGCCGTAACTTCATGCGGTGGAAGATCAACCAGGATCTGGAACAAGACCTGAAGGCAGCACGCCGTGCCGGAGAGCACAAGGCCGTAGCCGCCATCGAGAAGGTACGTGTGCTGAATAACCGCACCGATAAGGAGGATGAGCCGGATACGAACTACGACCGCATCCCGCTCTTTGGTGTCGTGTTTACCAGCAATCCCGCTGCGCTTAAGATTCCAGGCTATGACAATGAGGCCTCACTGCGTAAGGATATCCTCACGATGAACAAACGCTATAACCGCGAGATAGAAAAAGAGAAGGATTATACCGAATACGAAGAGGTGGAAGAGGATGGAACAGCAGGAACCGATATTTGAGCAGTACCTGAACGACGGCCAGGCATACATGCTGATGATGATGCCGCGCGACCTCGTTGCCGAATGCGGACGTGGCTTCGGCAAGGGTCTCGTGCAGGCAGGTCGCATCCTTACCGCTGCACAGCAGATGGAAGGATCCTGCGGCGCTGCCGTCTGTCCGTCCGTGAAACGTGGCCTGACAAACATCGTTCCCTCATGGATGATACACTGGGAGAACTGGGGCCTGCGGCGCGACCGCCACTATATCGTCGGTAAAAAGCCATGGAAAGCCCTCGGATGGAAGAAACCTATCTTCGAGCCTGCCAACTGGGAGAATACCATTGCATTCTACAATGGCTCCATCATCAACCTGGTCAGTCAGGACCGAAGCGGTACCAGTAACTCACTGTCTCTCGACTACGTGGTTCTGGATGAAGCAAAGCTTCTCGACTTCGAGCAGCTGAAAGATGAGACGTTCCAGGCGAACCGTGGCAATCAGATGTATTTCGGCAAGTGCTATATGCATCATGGCATGACCATCACCAGTGATACGGCCATGACCAAGAAAGGATCCTGGTACTTCAGATATGAGGAACAGATGGACTCCGCTCTGGTTCGCGTCATCGAGGGATTGGTCAATCATATCTGGGTACTTAAGCAGAAGCTGAAAAAGCACCCTGAACGTGCCATCTACTATGACCGTAAAATCAGAAAAGAGGAAGAGCAGCTGAACTTTTTCCGCTCCAAATGCTTGCTCTACTGTAAATACTCCAGCATTACGAACCTCGCCGTATTGGGGGCTGAGTTCGTCAAGCGCATGAAGCGTGAACTGCCTCTGCTTACCTTCATGACGTCCATCATGTGCATCCGTGTGGGTATCTCCCTCGACGGATTCTATGGCGGTATGCGCGAGTCGGTGAACCTCTATACAGCACCGAACAATAAGGTGCTCCAGCTGGAAGCCATCAACAATGAAGGTGGCATTCCGAATGACTGTCGCACCGACGGCGATCTGGAGCCGGACAAACCGATTATCATTGCCTTTGATGCCAACGCGCTCATCAACTGGCTCGTGTGCGGCCAGGTAGGCGATGACGGCAAACTCCGTGTCCTGAAATCGTTCTTTGTCAAATACGACCGCAAACTGGAGGAACTGTGCGAGGACTTCATGGAGTACTACTATTACCATCGCACCCATCGCGTCATCTTCTACTACGATTCCACGTTCTTAGGTCAGGAATATGCGTCGTCAAGGGGGCAGAGCTTCGCCGCGATCATCAAGAGCATGTTCCGTCGTCATCAGTGGGCTGTCCGTGAAAAATATATCGGCAATCCTTGGGACCATATCAAGAAAAACGAGCTGATCAACCGTATGTTCCAGGGACGCGCCCAGCATCAGGTTCTCATCAACCATGACAACAACCCTGATTTGCTCATCTCCATACAGTCCGCAGGTGTCCGTAACGGAAAGAAAGATAAATCGGGCGAGAAACTCGCAGAGACGGAGGAAGACCGCCTGGAGGCCCGCACCGATGGCTCTGATGCTTTCGACACCCTCTGCATTGGCGTGGAGCGTTATCCTGTTGCCTGGGGTCGTGGTAGTCAGACGAACGAGTACCCTAACAGTTGAACTGAATTTTTCTTGTCCATGTCCTGAAAGCGTTCTGTGACTCGGATTAAATAATTAAACGTAAATTATCACCGGCAGGTCTGCGTCGTGAGACGATGGCCTGTCTTTTTTATGGTATGGCGCTTTGTGCTGTGGGCATTCCGTGCTTCATCATATATACTGCAAAGCGTGACAATCCATTTGTTCCCTTACCTGACTTCACCGTCGTACCGAGGATAACATCCGTTCCATCACATTGTCTTCGGGTCTGCCGTTGCTGCTTCTTCGACCATGCAGGTCAGGTCTGCTGCCCATGGGCGTGTCTGCTCTTGGCGCCCTGTCTCTCATACCTCATTTCTCACTCCTTTCGTTATCCGTGCTGGCGTTGATTTCCATTTCCTGATGCTTGCTCATTATTCCATGCTGCCGCACTACGTTGGCGACGTCTGATTGTTGTCATAACATTTTTCTGAGAACTCTCCAGCGTCAGGGCTGCTTTGATTTTTCCTTTGCAAAGGTAGGGGAAGCCCGTGCCCTGCAAGTACCGGTCGCAAACTCCCTATTTCTTCACAAAATTCCGACACGCTTTCCGCATTTTCTTCTTAACGCCAGGTAGTGGCTAAAGAAAATGTGGTTTTTCAGAATTTTGCTTGAAATTCCTTGCATCCAGGCACTACCACTTCCTACCTGTGAGAAGCAACGTAAAAATTACAAAAGCTCCCAGAGCTTCTAAGTTAAATCTCAAAAAAATTAAAGTTATGACAACAATTATTCAGACATCGGCAATCAACTCTCAGTTCGGCTATCGCAGAAACAGAAGAGCAAGCAATATCTACAATGTAGTGATCAACGCTGAGGACGGAAACTATCAGGAGTACGAGATAGAGGCATCATCTGAGGCAGAGGCACATGCCAAGGCAGACAGCATCGCCCAGAGCAGCATGATCGACGTGACCTACATCGAGGTCTACAAAGTAGCTTAACGTTAACCCTATTAGATATATGAGATTATGGAACAGAAGTTATTCATCCTGGTTAAGACCGAGAAGTCCAACAGGTCAGAGAACAATGTATGGGTCGTCAGCACCCGCAGTTACAAAAAGAAGTACTGCAGAAATGCCCTCACGGCACTCAGGTACGCCTTCATCCTGAAGAAACAAACAGGCAGGGACATCGCCCAAGACGCTTTCGACCGCCTCATTCAAGAGATTAAAATCCGTAAGTCACAAACAATTTCAAAACAAGTACAGTCATGAAAAGAAACAGTTCAACAACAGTCAGCGGTACTGACCGCATCGTCGGACAATTCGCCGACATGATGATCGAGACCATCACCAGCCTCCAGAACGGATGGCGAAAGACATGGATCAGCACCACCGCAAACGGGCGTCCAGTAAACTTCGGCGGACGCGAGTACAACCGATTCAATGAATTCTTCCTTTACCTGCTCTGTGAGGCGAAGAGCTATCAGTATCCGGTCTTCGTCACGATCAACAAGGCCAATGAGCTGGGAGCGTCCGTAAAGAAAGGTGAGAAATCAGCTCCAGTGCTTTTCTGGAAGCTCTACATCAAGGATGCCAACGGACGGAATGTCACTGAGGACGATTACAGGCAGATGTCACATGCTGACCAGCGGGCCTGCGACGTCCACCCTGTACTGAAGTACTACAACGTGTTCAACGTGGATCAGACGAACCTCGCGGAGGTGCAGCCTGAGAAGCTGAAGAAACTCGTTGAGTCCAAGTTCGCCGTTCCTGAGCTGCGTAGCACGGACGGTATGTACGATAACCCGGAGCTGGATGCCGTCATCGATGAGCAGACATGGGTATGTCCCGTCGCCTGCAAAGAGCAGGACAGGGCTTTCTACTCGCCCGCTACCGACTCCATCACGCTGCCGTTGAAGCAACAGTTCAACCTCGGTGGTTCCGAGGATGATGTTTTCCTCGCTGGGCAGGAGTTCTATTCGACGATGCTGCATGAGATGGCTCACTCCACTGGCAGCAAAAACCGCCTGAACCGCCTTGGAGGCAGTGCTTTCGGCTCTGAGGACTATGCCAAGGAGGAACTCGTGGCAGAACTCACGGCAGCGCTTATAGGCCACAGCCTCGGTTTCAATACGAGGGTTCGCGAGAACAATGCGGCGTATCTCTCCAGTTGGCTGAAAAGCCTTAAAGAGGAGCCTAAGTTCCTGGTCAGCGTACTGTCTGACGTGAGCAAGGCTGCTCAGATGATTGAAAGTTCATTGTTTCACAAGGAGGTGGCTTAGGCTTCCTCCTTTTTTAATCCGCATAGCCATGCTGAAGTACGCATTGTTCGACTACGTTCCGAACCGGAAGCTGAGTAAGGCTTCATTCGAGTTGCAAGATCTGCACCGTATGATCCTTGGATTCAAGGATGGCCGTAACATTTACACACGATGGGCTGCAAGGCTTTTCGCCCGTGCACTGTCAGCAATGGATCTGTCGGATACGGTCATTGTCTGCATACCTGCCAGCACACGGTATTCGAATGTCAGACGCTGGAAACGTTTCTCTGACATCCTCTGCCGGTTGACGGGAGCCATAGACGGCTTCGACCGCATACAGGTCAGCGGTAGCCGCAAGCGGGCTCATATCACTGGTGACTATGAACTGGCTACGAATATCAAGCACTATGTGCATATCGATGCAGAATACTTCCGTGGCCGTAAAGTCCTGGTCATCGATGATATATACACCACAGGGCAGTCGTCAGCTGCATTCATAGCAGCTATGGAATCTGCAGGTGCAACTGTCACCATGGCTATGTTCCTCGCTAAGACAAAAAGGTACAGGGTCTGAAAAGGTCCGTATTTCGGACCCTGTATAATAGGTATTGCGCCTATCGTACCCCGCCCACCCTGGGCCGTGCGCTTTGCTTATGCCCGGTGAACGATAGGCGCAATGGGGCAAAGCCCCGTTTTCTAATGGGCCACCCTCACTCCCCTGCGCACCTGAACGTTCATAATTCGACACTGTCAGAGTAACAGACAGAGTCATTCACGTTCCCCTTACAGGACGCGCACACTGCCACCACGCCCCTGCTACCAGTACCTTTGTTGCGCTCCGTTCTGCATGAGATGCCGAGAGAGCCTTATTGGCTGAGATGTGGTGGTTCGCATCGAAGAGAGCATGATATATCATCACGCACACATCGATGACGTGCCAAGGCACCACCGCCACGTCTCAGCCAGGCACACCCGTCATCTGATGCTCCACTATGCTCCACGTAGGTATTGGCTACAGGGGCGGATGACATCGTGCCACCCTGTATGCACGTATTGCTACGTGAAGGTGCTTGCCTTCCTGTGTCCTATAGCTGGCCACGACCGCGGATATGGTTCGGCTGACTTGTTCGGCAGCGACACAAGGCGGCAATTGCCACAAGTAAAAAGTCCTTACATATACCGCTCGAACAAAAAGGGCAATTGCCTCGGGAGCGTAGGGCGGTGGGGGCTGCTAAAGCAGGCGCTTCGCTCGTTTTCCGCACTCAAACCTCTAAAGTGGGCTTTTTATCGAGGTTTTCGTGCGGGCGATAGTGGAATTTTTGTAAAAAACGACCCAAATTGCCACTCGTGGAGATGTCAATTCGGGGCCCAAAGCGGTAAAACGGGGTCACTTGCCTGTCGCCCATGGGCGATTGCCTCCCGTTTTGGTTGAAAAATGAAAAAGTCTGCAAATGGTGCTTTCGTATCAGAAAAATTGTTTATCTTTGCAGCCGTATTAATTTGTATGGCTTATGAAAAAGGTATTTATCATTATGATGATGGCTCTGATGAGCCTCGGCGCTCAGGCGCAGGAGTTTGGATATAGTGGCTATGTGGATGAAAGTGATTTAACGGGGAAATGGTCGGCATGCATATACGAAGGTGATCTCTCTGCATTTCACTGTAGTGATAGATATTTCGATAGAACGTCAATTACTTTTAAAGAGGATGGGACAATTTGGTCAACTGGGTTTGATATAGGGTGGCCCTTAGATTGGTTTATTTCAAATAACAACAAAATTCATTTCATAATAACAAATCATGTTTTCAAATTCATAATATGGGAGTACGTAAAAAATGAGAAACTTGTTTTGGCTACGTATGATAAAAAGAATTTCCTCTATCTTCAAAAAGACGAACCTGCATCTGTGAGGTCAATGGCTAAAGAGGAAATTCCAGACAGTAATAAATACAACCTTCAGGGCATGAAAGTTGAAGATCCTGAAGGAATTTATATCCAAAACGGACAAAAATTCATCGCGAAATAAAGATTTTCCCGAAATCTCTTGGAGGTTTCGGGATTTTTTCATACCTTTGCCAACGGATTAAAGACGATGGTAAACCATCCGGCAGGGCGCACGTCAGACGCTCAGCTATCACAGCCGGGCATTTTTTATGCCATCAGAGTAGTTACTCGTAACATACCTCTACGGCTGCCATTCCGAAAGAACGAATTGCCCTCTGGGTGAGTCATCGTCTTTAATCCAACGGGATGTGCAGCCGTTTCTCTGTCACCGTGCCGGGCGGTTCTCGGCTGGATTAAAGACGATGCAATATGCAACAGTTAACACTTCAATTCGAGGGCTATGCCGACAGTCGGCCGGTCATCGACGTGGGCACGACGAAAAAGTGCAGCAAGGTCTTTGCTTCGGTACTGGCTAGAGTCAAAGCTTTGGTACCTTCGGTAATTCTCTTCGCCCAGGCATTAGCCTGCGTATCCTTTTGTTTCGCTCTCATGTTTCTGGCAGCTATTCTTCAAGGATGATGAATAAGATGACGCTTACCCCAGAATTGACGGAGGCCCTTTGTGGCTTCTGTGGTGACGTGGCCACGATGGAAAACAACGTGGACCTGATTGACTGCATCGAGGAACATTACATCGATGACGATTCAGAGGAACCTGCCCGGGTTCTTGACACTCTCAAGTCGCTTCGCAACCTGAAGCGTGATATGATGAAGATTTTGAAGGCAATGAAAAGAGCAGAAGGAGTATGAAAGAGATGAGTGATAAGATGAAAGAGCGCGTGAAGAAATGGCTGGAGTCGCTCGATGAGAAAGAAAAGAACCAGGTGGAGGTGCTTGATGCCTACTTCACTTTCCGTACGAACATGCCTGGTGAGGATCCCGGCTTCGGCAAGGCCTCAGAGGAACCGAAGACTACGGAGGAGATCATGGATGACCTCACGCCGATGATGACCATGAGCAAGGATGTGGTGGCTGGATATATGCGTTCCCACGAATACGGCTTTACCACTCTGTCCGACGGATCGGTCAGATGGGCCATCTGGCGATACATGGATGTAACCGTTCTGACGTGAACATACATTAATAATTTTTGGAAACATTTGTGCCGGTGGTGCGTCGTGATGATGCGCCACCGGTTTTTTCGTTGTATTTTTACTTTCAGGGGTGTCTTCGTACCTTTGCCGAAAAGAAAAGATCGCAATGGAACATGTCAGTCTTTCATCACTCAACGGCAAGATATATTTCACTTCGGGAATGCCCGATGTGACAATACCAGGTACCGACGGAACACCGCAGCTGGTGACTGTCACCTGCGACGGTGAGCAACTGCTGCAGGAGTCGCTGTGGCCGATAAACAATGTCATCACGCTCTCAGACCTCGGTGAGCTGCTGGAACCGTATGCGAGAAAGCAACTGGTATGCAGCGTTTCGATATCTGCCGACAGTTCCTCTTCGGCCTGCACCGTCCTCTACGCCATGGCCGACGTGGGCATCAGTGCCCAGGAGTTCTACACCGGCTACTTCCTCTCCATACTGATGGGGACGAAGATCACCGCAAGCGGACGCCGCGAACTGTTGTGGTACTATGGCAGCGACTCAGCCTCAGTCATCGCCGAATATGCAGACGGGACTACCGAAACCTTCTCGGCTCCTACTGCCGGAGGCAGCAGCACCTATACCTGTATCGACGTGAGCCCTGATAACTTTATAACCTCAGGAAAGAGTCTGGTGGCATACACCGTGATTGCCGGTAGTCGCAGACAGCGCTTCGAGATGGACTTCTCGGAACCTGACTGTGCGCCTATCCTGGAATTCTATAACTCCTTCGGTGTCTGGGAGTATATGTACTGCACGGGAAAGCATCAGGTGGGTAGTGATTTCAAACGCTCTCAGGCTCGTGTCGGCGGCAAGCTCAGGAACTATAAGATTGAGGAAACACGAACTTTCAAGGCTGACACCGGCTTCCTGAATACGGCAATGGCCAACTGGGCTGAAGACCTGTTCCGCTCTGATGAGGTGTATGTGGTTAATGTCGTGAACGGCAGCGTGCAGGATGCCAACGGTGGTAAGGAGGTTGTATTGTCCGACTCGAAGTCGGACAGAACCAACGAGGATGACCACATGCCGCGCTTCACATTCTCGTACCAGTATGCGCAGCGCATCCAGAACGTGCTGCAGATGGACCGCGTCGGACGTATTTTCGACAACACGTTTGACCATACCTTCAACTAAGATGAAAGAGGCCTTACATATCAACGAGGTGCTGCAGCTGCTGGATAAGGCAGGCAAGGAGCGTAAGAAAGTCAACGTCAGGGCATGGAAAAAAGACGGCAACGAGGTTGACTATATCGGATGGCTACCGCTCACCGGCCACTGGCGGGGTGGCATTCACCGCCTTATGAATCCCCAGAATGGGGAAGTGAGAGCCGTCATTGACGTGCTGATTTATGAGTTTAACGGACATACAGTATATCTATGAACGAAGAGAATAAGCAAGAGATGGTGCCAATAGGGCACCGACCCGGATGGACACGATACTGCGTTGCCCCTGCAGGCGTAGTAGATATCGCTGAGGAGGGCAGCCCTGCCACCAAGTACCAGGAGAGCCGCGTCATTGTACAGAATTTCGATGAGAAACTGACAACCAACCCCATCACTATAGGTGGTGTCAACTATGAATATGTGCCGTATGGGGATGATGACCAGTTACCATTCAATGTGATGGAACGCATCGGTGAGAACATGGTCACTTCACAGTGCCAGCTCTTCAACGTGCAGGCCTGCTATGGTCAGGGTGTACGCTTCATTGACCGAGAGACGCGCGAGGATACTCAGGATGCAGCCATCCGTGATTTCTGCCTCAGAAACTCGCTACACGAGCTCTATCTGGAGCAGGCTACCGACATGAAGTTTTTCTTCACGACGATTACGAAAATCATCCTCTCGCGTGACCATAAGCAGATTGTTCAGGTTCGCCACAAGGAAATGTGCTACTGCCGCTTTGCCCGCTTGGCCAAGAAAAAGCGCTTCGAATATGTTTTGTATGGCGACTGGCGAGAGAGTGCTCCAGACCCTAACGACATCGAGGTGCTGCCAATGCTCGACTTCTATGATCCCCTTAGTGACCTGATGGTTCGTATGGGCAAGGAACCTGATCCGAAGACCGGCGAGAAGCGTAACGCTCCAAAGGACGGAAAAGACTGCGAGTTTGCCATTGTTTGCCGTATGGCTACACCTGGCAGGCAGATCTATTCCAGACCCTACTATTTCTCTGCCTTCCGCGATTCATGGTTTGATATCTACGAGCTGATTGGCATCGGCAAGCGGTTCATGATCCAGAATACATCAGCGCCACGCTTACAGATTGAAGTGCATGATGACTATTGGGATGTTGTCTGTGACAATGATGGCATCACTGATGAAGATGGGCGCAAGGCACGTATCAAGGAGGAAAAGCAGCGTATAATCGACTTTGTATGCGGTCCGAAGAATGCAGGTAAGGCACTCATCAGCGGCTACTACGTTGACCCCACAGGCAAGGAGCACTCCATGGTTCGTGTCATCAACCTGAACCAGGGAAAGAAAGAGGGTGGCGATTGGGCCGACGACATGCAGGAGGCAGCCAATACCCTGTGCTTTGCTTTCGGTGTACATCCTAATTTAATTGGAGCCACACCAGGAAAGAGTCAGATGAACAATTCGGGCTCAGATAAGCGCGAGTTGTTCACCATGAAGCAGGCACTTGAAAAGCCTTTCCACGACGTGATGATGAAACCCTACCACGTCATCCTCCACTATAACGAATGGAGCGAAAACGTGACTGTCGACGTACCCATGCTGATGCTCACCACCCTCGATGAGAATAAGGATGCAGAGAAGGTGACTACTGATGACGACTCCACAAGGAAGCTGGAGAATATGAAGAGAATCCTGAATAATGGATATACCAGTGATGAAATGATTGATTTAATTAAGAGCCTGATCTATGGAGATAACTAAGCAAGAATTTGAAGCGATCCTGAGTGTTGCGACGTCCTCCCATGTGGAGGTATATGAGAAGGTGGAGCCACATTTTACGGCTTCATATGACGAATGCAAGGCTGACGTTCTCGGAGATGTGGGGACGTCAGCCGCTGAGGGGGAGAATAATGAAAAGCTGACTGTGGCCGTGAAGCAATGGGTGGCTATCCATGCATTCCTCGCCGTGTTCCGACAGCTCGACCTGGTACTGACTCCCACCGGCTTCGGTGTGGTCAGCTCCAATCAGATGGCTCCTGCCTCTAAGCAGCGTGTGGATGCCCTGATAGGTCATCTTCGTGACAGTGCGCTGCGGGCTCATGGTGAACTCCTCTTCCGTCTCTGCCACGTAGAAGGATGGGGCGCAACTGACCAGGCTAAGGAGAATATCGATACGTTATTCTATGACTTCAGGATGCTGCAGAAGATGCAGGGCCCTGCGGCTTCGCATCTTGAATGGCAGGCTGCTCAGCGCCTTATCGGACAGGCCGACGAAGCGCTGCGCCTGAAACTGAGCAACCAGTATATGGATCATCTGCTGAATGCAGTCCGATGTGGCACGGTGACTGTCGATGACAAACCGGTCATCTTCCAGTGCAAGCACATCATCAACCTCTGGATTGCCGGTGACCAGGAGGCCGTCAAACTGAAGATGCGCCGACTGCTGAACATGCTCGACGCAGATCTGGAGAAATATTCTATCTATGGAGAATTCGGATACCCAGTAAACCATCATGAGACTTTTCAGAACACTAAGGACGCACCGGCCTACATATTTGGCTGATGGCAGCATAGACCTCTATGCGCCTACTTCATGGCAGAAGATGACGCAGAGACAGCTTCGCTATGTGCTGACTCTGCTGTCACTGTTTGACAATCTGGCGACAGTCAAAACGTACATGCTTATCCGGATGAGCGGCATACATATCGAAGGCTATACCGTGCGCACGGCACACGATGAGCCACAGAGCTACCGCTGCTGGTTCCGACCTGCATGGTGGAAGCCCCGCCGCTGGTTCACACTGCAGGTGTGGCAGGTGCAGAGCTTCATCCGGCAATTCGACTTCATCGATCCGTTCGACGGCATGGATGTGCGGCTGGAGCGCATTCACGGCTGTCGGGCGGTCGACGATATCCTGGACCACTACCCGTTCGGTGACTACCTCCTGGCAGAACAATACTACCAGTTGGCAGTCAGCAGCGGCAAGCCGGAGATGATAGAGAAGCTGGCGACGTTCCTCTATGTGAAGCGTAACGGCAAGCATCCTAAGCGACTGTCACTCTCTCCTGCGGAACAGATGGGCACACTGCGCTGGTTTGCCCACGTAAAAAGCGTCTTCGCTGAGCGTTGGCCGCACTTCTTTAGGAAGGTGGATGCCGATATCGAAGAGCTGGACATAGACCTGATGGGCGCCATGGACGCACAGATCCGTGCACTTACCGAGGGTGACATCACCAAGGAAGAGACCATCAAGGCCCTTCCCTGCTGGCGTGCGCTGACTGAATTGAATGAGAAGGCACGAGAGGCCAAGGAGTTTCACGAGAAATACGATAAGAAATGATATTCGACGCACTTGAATACTTTAAGACGCTGGGTGAAAAGAACCGCCTGTGTAAACAGCACGGCTTCAAGCCAGTATTCTGCTCAGGCCCCGACAGCATCGAGGGCGTGATGCAGGAGTTCCAGAAAACGGCTAATTTTGTGATGATCGATGACACCACTGACGGGAATACGTTCAGTGAAGGCGTCTCTTTCTTTCAGCGCCGTGTATATACCGTGTTCATCCTTGCTGCATACCGCTGGGATGACATGGAAGACCGAAAGGCAAAGTTGAATTTGTGCAGGGAGATCTTCAAGCAGTTCGTTCGCCGCATGATCTGGGACAGGGCACGGCTTGAGAATGAGGATGAAGATGATGACTTCACTTTTCTCAATGTAGAGAAGGTGTACTCCAAGGAGTTTGGCCGCTACACTATGAATGGTGTCACTGGTCTTTACTTCATGGTAGAGAACGATGAGCCGGAATCGATGGAATATGAGGATGAACTCCAGATGGAAAATGAGTGGGATATAGATTAATTCACGACGATGGGAGCACATGCTGAGAGGATGAGGGCGCAGGAGCGCGGCGGCTATGGCCGTGGCAAACTCTATCACTTCACAAAGGAGCAGATAGAGCAGTACGAGCGTGGCTGGTCGAGGATGATGATCGATATCTGGAGAGAGAAAATCATCCAGCTGAACATCACCGACTCAGGCGCCCTGCAAGGATCACTCCAGGAACTCGTTTCAACGGGGCATATGACCACCATCGAACACAAGTTCCTGCAATACGGCCTCTTTGTAGCTGCAGGTGTAGGCAAGGGCTTCGCCCATGGTAACGGCGGCAACCTGCTCTTCATGGGCGATAAGTTCCGCGAGGGCAAGCATGAATACGGCGCCCGTCAGGTGGGTGCCGGACTGTCGGAGGAACACATGAGAAGCCCGAAGTTCAAGGAGGTGACCGTGCAGCGTGGCCCGAATGCCGGCAAGCGTGCTGCTCTTACCTCCGGAGAGAAGCGCATGCCCCGCGACTGGTTCTTCAAGAAATACTACTATAGCATCCGTCGCCTGAACCTCACCGAGGCCGAGTTCTACGGCAAGGCATACCAAGGCCTGATGTCCTCGTTCCTCGACGAACTATTCACAGGAACCATCCGGAGCAACCGCTTCTAGGTATTTTTATTCCAGGAGTGAAAGATGTAAGTTTGCAGAAAAATAAGAGATATGGCAAAAAAGACACTTGCAGAATTGCAGTCGATGTTCGATACGATCCATGATGAGAGACGGACGCATGCGAACACAGCGGAGAGGATAGGTAACGCCTTCCTCGCCATCCTGCCATATCTTGGCGAATACCTCAGAAAAGACCAGCCAGAGACGCTGCAGTACCTTCTTACCTTGCTCGGAGGCCTCGTGGTCGGCAGTTCCAATCAGATAAGGCTCAATCCTGATGGCAGCATCACTTGCGGCAGCTTGCATGTTGAAGGCTCTGCCATCTTTGATGAACTGATTGTAAACAAACAGGCTGTCAATGAGGGCGACCAGATCTTCTCAAACAGAGGCGTCATTGAGCAAGTCGACCAGACGGACACCAACCAGTTCCGTCTGACATTCAGGAAGGAGTACGCTGCAGACCGTACTACATTCGAGGTCAATGACTGTCTGAAATGCAAGGTGAATAACCTCGATGCAAACGGCACTTACTTTACAAGCTGGTTCCGCGTCCTTTCGGTTGACTACGAGAATAACACCGCTGATGTCATCCTCTATCCTGACAATGAGGTTCCGGGCGGTCACAACTACGCACCCGTCGAAGGTGCCGTCGTGGCCAGATGGGGAAACCCCGTGGAGACGGATCGCCAGCAGCAGTTCTACCTGAGCTCTACTGACGGACGGTTCTGCTTCCTCCAGAACGTCACGAAGCCTATCATCAACGATGAAGGCAGTAACGTCACGGCATTCATCGGTCTACCAATGACGGACATCCCGGTACTGGCCACGATGGTAAGGGAAGGCACACTTAGCCCCAATGACCCCATCCTGTATGCAAAGAACCTGATAGTGGAGAGTATCACAACCGTCAAACATGACGGAACTCCGAACTACATACAAAGAGAATGGGACTCGTGGGAACCGGACAGACAATACGTGAAAGGGTATGATGCAGCCACAGACACCTACGTACAGGACAATGTATGGCACGGCGGCTCCCTTTGGCGCTGCATCGTGGCTGCTGCGCTCATAGGCAATCCTCCTTCGCTGACCAATACGGACTGGGCATGCATCCGGAGCGGCGGCCTGAAACTCGAGATAGAATCTTCTGAGGGTGACTGGTTCAACGGTGATGCCAATTTCACCACTACACTCGTTGCCATGGTGGTGCACGGCAGTCTGATCATCTCCGAGGAAGATATCGAGAGCGTTGTCTGGACACGCGAATCCGGTGACGATGAAGCAGACGAAGCATGGAATATCAACCAGGCACGTGGCACTCAGTCCACAAGCCTGACAGTAACATACAACCTGACACTGCCGGAACTGTCGGACATTCCCGTTCCTGCCCTATACGGTAGCAAATGCGGATTCCGTTGTACGGTAAGGGTGGCTGGCAGGGACTTATCTGAAATATACGCAATATGATTAGACAGAAAGAGGGACATATCGTCTACCAGCCGCTGGAATCGCTTTTCACGATGTCCGAGCTCTTCGGCTCGATGAGTCAGGAATATGACGCGGAAACTGGGGAATACACTCCGGACAGGACGCTGACACCTTTTACCTTATTGCCGAACTATAGTGTTACGGACAATACCGGCGGTGTCCCTACTGGCGGCTTCACAAGTGCGCTGAGTAACGTCATCTGGACGGTTACAGCTCGTGTGAACGGCTCAAATCCCGTTCTGAACACGCACTATACCATCGACTCGAACAGCCATGCGCTGACGCTGAACTTCAACCTTGACCCTGACACGATCGGTACAGTGCGCTTTACGGCTGACTACCTGGACCGTCGCCGTAACGAGATTCTTAAACTCGTTTGGGAAAAACAACTGAGCTGCCATTCGTCGACGGGGCACAGGATAGAACTCTTTACTGAGTGGCCGGGGCGCACTAATCTCTTCCCATGGAAAAGCAGGGGTATATTCAGCATCCCCGTCCAGCTGAGGAATGGTGGCAGCGACATCGCCGATGCAGATGCAGTATACCTTTGGCAGGTCTGCGAGAACAACACATGGAGGAATGTAGACCCCAGTGAGGATATCTGGTGCAGAAGCGGAAACAACAACACCAAGACGATATCGATTGACCAGGCATACGTGCAGAAACTGCTGGTACGCTGTGAGGCATGGCCTGCCGACCTTCCTTCCAAGCTGCAGGTGGTAGCCTTCCTCGTTAGACGATACTATGGGCAGTACGACGATGACATCGATGTACTGGAGGGTGCCTACATCTTCCCCGCCACCACAAGGGCCGTCGGAGAGGCGTATGTAACAAACCGCAAGGGCGGTAGGATTCCGAATCCCCAGTTGTACTTCGACATCGAGGTGTTGTACAGCAGGGGTGATGATAACTGGTGGCATATCGCCCATGGTATCAGGGGCGAAGTTCCTAGAAGCATGTTCCCCGTCGACAACACCATGCAGCACCTTTTCGGAGAATCAACAAGAGAACTGACGGCACTCAGACCTATTACGGTTGACGGAAAGATCCTGACCGTTGACGGAAAACTGCTCTGCGGCCAGTTCCCGACCATAGAAAGAGACTTGGAGGATTAGTATATGAGTACAAAGTATTATGTGATTCCGGAGAATATAGCCAAGGAACTTGGCCTGACACCGTACCGTCGTCATAACGAGAATATGGAATACCTGGTGAATTCGGGTGATCTCGTGGTATACGGCATCGAGAAGGCCGTGGACGAAGGTGCCATGGAGTTAACAGTAGAAGAGGCGAAAACATTCATTAAAAAAGCAACATAGCATATGCAGAGTCAGACATTATCAAGAATCAGGAACCTGTACGCCTATAGCGACGGTGACCATATCGACGCACGCATGGGCGTCCAGATAGACGCAGGCTACGGCCTGACACAGTTTTGGGACATCAGTACGGGTGCCGTGACGAACACGGACTTCACACAACACTCGCCAGTGCTGTATCCTTTCCCGTACAGTTCGAAGCGCGGCCAGTATGTCGTTCCTGAATCACAGGGACAGCAGTGGTATTACAACAATCCGGAGACAGACACAGCAGGCATCCTTGATGCCAGCGGCAACGTGAAGTCTGCTTATGCGAACCTGTTCCAGAAAACAACGGTAACGATCGGATCCGGCAACGATGCCATGACCTTCCCGGCACTGAGGATCATCGGCAACCTGGCATCCGCGAATGACCTGACAGATAAGCATATCTACTATAAGAGTACGGTAAATGGAAAGCCGTTTACCTGTACCCAGCTGATACCTATACAGACAACCGTTGGCGATGCTACGGAAATCCTGCTGTCGCTGACAACACAAGACGGCTCAGGCTCCAGCGTGCTGTCCAACACTAACACATGGGTACAGATTGCAGCAGCCCTGCAGAGAGCGGGCAGCACCATTGCCTCAGGTGTGACATACCAGTGGCAACGCCTCGTAAACGGCGTGTGGACTAATGTGACAAACCAACTTGGCACCATCGAGGTGGTGAACAGTTCCACCATCAAAGTATACAATCCTGGAGTAGACAGTGAGGAGATCTTCCGCGTGGCTGTGACTTACAACGGCAAGACACAGTATAAGATGCAGCAGCTGACGGACACTGCTGACACATACTATATCTATGAGGGATGTAGTCAGGCTGGAGATGCCGTAGAGGAGGGCGTGAACGTATCGTTCCGCCCAGTGGTCTACGACCGCAGCACGAACACTCCAGACCAGGCAAACACATGGAGCTTCACGTTCCGACTGCTCAACCTCATTTCCGGAGCGACAGTCGGCAATGCATCAACCACCATCCCATTCGTGGTTCCATATTCAACCATAGAGGAACAGTCTGGCGTATCAGTGGTAATCCAAGCAACAAATGCATAGGATATGGTAAGGATCATCAGGACTAAAGCGCTCATACCTGCGCCAAAGGATGGCATGGAGTGGATACTGGATGTATCTCCCACGCAGCTGGCCACCGATGCTTCAGGAAACTTCAAGTCCGGAAGCACGGTGACAGTAAGCGTGTACATCCAGAAAGGTGAAGGCCAACCGACACAGGAGGGGATGTCTGACTATCAGGTAGAGGTATATAAGGACGGCAGTTCGACTATGCTATTTCTGAAAAGGGAAGCCACTTTCTCGTTCACGGCCGTCAAGACTGCCAAGCGGTATGATATCAAGCTGAAGGTTCACGACTCCTACATCAAGACCGTCACCCTTTCCATCTCTGCAGACGGCAGCAACGGTGAGTCAATATCCACAGTCACGGAGTATTACCTTGCATCTGCCAACTCTTCTGGAGTAACCAGGGATACAAACGGGTGGACCACATCGATACAGACCGTAACTGCCACAAACAAATACCTATGGAACTACGAAAGGGTGGTTTACTCGAATGGAACCATTCGCTATACCGACCCCGTCGTTATCGGAACGTACGGTGATAAGGGTGTCGGTATCTCCTCGGTGACAGAATATTACCTTGCCACGAGTTTCTCTTCTGGCGTGACGCGCAACACATCCGGGTGGACCACATCGATACAGACCGTAACTGCCACAAACAAATACCTGTGGAACTACGAGAGGATAACATATACCGACGGTTCGACACAGGATACAGACCCTGTGATCATCGGTGTATATGGTAACACAGGAACCGGTATCTCCGCTATAACGGAGTATTACCTGGCTATAAATGCCAATTCGGGTGTTACGCGCAGCACAAACGGGTGGACAACATCCATACAGACCGTTACGGCAAGCAAGAAATATCTTTGGAATTACGAAAAGATAACCTATTCAGATGGGTCCTCTGACTATACCGACCCAGTCATCATAGGAACGTATGGCGACAAAGGCGTGAGCATCACATCTGTCACGGAATATTACCTGGCCACCAGTGCCGCATCGGGTGTGACACGCAGCACCTCCGGATGGACTACCGATCCTACATCAGCAACTGCAACTATATCATCTTCAAAGAAATACCTATGGAACTATGAGGTGATAAGTTATTCTGATGGAAGTTCCGACGAGACAGATCCTGTCATCATAGGTTCATACGGTGATCCAGGCGGTACCGGTCCTACAGGTCCGCAAGGTACCGGCGTGTCCTCGACAACATGGTACTATCTTGCCACGACCATGGCAACCGGCGTGACACGCAGCACCTCCGGATGGTCTACCAGCTACCAGCAGGGAACGCCTGACCTTCCATATGTTTGGAGATACGGCGACACACTACTGACAAACGGTACGCATCAGTACACAGACTGTGAACTGATATTCTCCTACTCTGCCGGTGCAAACCCTAACCTGCTCGAGCAGACGAACTTCTCTTCACTTCAGGCACTGGACAAATGGGAAACGAGAAACTCATGTGTTCCGTTGTCGGGTGTGACAGTAACACAGGAATCATATGCCAGCATAGAGACAGGTATACAGGCGCACAACGCCTATTTTGACAGGACGTATAAAACAACGTCCCAGATAGAATATAAGGAGATATTGCAGCAAGTCTTATGGAATACGACAGGCACAATGAGGAAACTGGAGCCTAGCACATGGTACACACTATCTTTCTGGGCAAAGGGCGATTACAATATAGCTACATTTATATATCCTAGTGTATTCGACAACACTTCAATATGCTATATCGACGGTGTAATGCAGGCAGCGAACTCTAGAGGAACCGATGCTTATATCAATTGGAGTCTTTCCAACACCTGGGCCCGCCATACATTCACTTTCAAGACGAAGAGCAGCATAAGCGGTTCTGATCAGAAGTTACTGTTCAGATTGTACCCTAGAAGTTCTTCCTATACTTCCAACAGGGTATATCTCTGTATGCCGAAGCTGGAAGTAGGTATGCAGGCCACAAGCTACATATCCAATGAGGAGAGTACGCACAAGGGGCAACTCAGACGTAGGAGATGGGCTTTGAATACCGAGTATTTCAAAGGTGCTGTTGATGAGAGATATGAGGATACAGTACTGGTAGAAGAATACGGTTTCTACCGCTGTATCAAAACTCATATTTCTACTGATTCTAACAGGCCTGGTACTGGAACCTACTGGCAGACTTACTGGAGTTCTGTTGGCAGCAGTGAATTCGAGATGCTGTCCACAGACCTGTTCTTCGCCAATAAGGCTCTCATAAACAACCTCATAGCGACCCTGATTCAGACAGGCTATAGCGGTACACCGCATATCGAGGCTGAAGGCTCTGAATTCAAGATCTTCGGTAAAGGGCAGTATCCTGCAATATATCTGGCCGTCAATGACAACAACCAGGCCGTGCTCAGATTCCAGAATGAGAACACGGGCGAGTTCCTGTATGACCTCGGACCTGACGGTATCATGAAGGAATTCTCTGAAGTGGCAGATTCTTATACGCAGATGAAGCTAAAGAAACTTACGAACGTTACCAGAATATCAGAAATAACCGATATCGCAGATAGTGCCTGTACGACCTACTACCGGTTCAATGAGGGATATAAGCAAATAGGCTCCGGCAGCAGCGCAACAAAACAATATCATGTTTCCGGAACATTCTCACCCTCAGCTAAGAACTCGCAGTTCTTTACAACTCAGAACTATAATGGCAGCACTATTCCTGACGGTTGGTACGTCAAGCCTAACAACGGGCATTACATGCAGATGTTATCTGGTCAATATCGTGTGAACAATGACGGACTTTACGAAGAGATACCAATATATCAGGTGACAATTTACCAATTCTCAAATGGTAAACTCGTTTCGTCGGTACCTGTATACTTCCTCTATACGGACTACCAGCATACAAGCAAAAGCGTAGGCTGTGACGAGAGTGGTAACGAGCTGAGCACATCTACATACTCATACCTCTACTCATACTATCAGAGTCAATACGGATTATTATAAATATAAAGATCATGAACAGTTCAGATTTACAGGAAGCCAAGTCGATGGAAGCTCTGCAGAGCATCACCGACAACACGAAAGTATTGGGCTATGACCCTACAGGAAACAAGTACGGACTTATTAGCGTAGGTAAAATAAAGGCCACCACATGGTGCGGCTGCCGGTGGCGTAAGGATTCGCTGACAACAGTCGGAGAACCGGTCGGCTCCCTTCCGAAGATCGAGCGCATGGCCGCACTCTTCGGACTGGGCGGTTACCTGGTTCAAAACAACCACACACGCCAGAAACTGTCAGCGGCGAACCACAACTACCTGGCCAGCGGTGCCGCTGCTGCACTGGACGGCTCTATGGGCCATTACCAATGGGGAAGCGGCGTGACCATCTACTATGCCACATGGGAGGATGAGACATATATCTACGAGGCAGTGGATACAGTTCCCATCCCCGGACAGCTGAACTACAAGATTCCTGTGTTCAGCCGTTCATGTGCAGGATATGCCACCATCGACCGCACAAACAACAAACTGGTGAGTTACATTAACAACGCAGCACAGTACCGAGGCGGTAACAACAACTCTGCGCTTGATTCTGCCTTTAACTCACAGCTGGGCAAGCCCGCAACGAACATTGCGGTACCTACTGCAGCGCAGTATGCTCGAGCCAACGGCAGCCTGTGGTTCTGTAATGCCCGTGTGGCATTCGCCATCACGGCCATTCTGAAGCGTATCTATTTCCACAACCGCAGCATTGGAGCAGCGGTGAACAATACGCTGACAGCAGACGGCCTCCATCAGGGCGGTACCGGCGTAGGCGCTGACCTTCCCGCCAACTGGGGCGGCGACTGGGGCTACTATCCGTACCTTCCACTTTCCGCAGGCGTGAACCAGGGCGACCTCACAGGAATCTTCTCACAGAGCATCACCGACAGCGGAGGCACGAGAGTCATCAACAACATCCCTTCGTTCATCGGTCTGAAGAACGACTACAAATACCTGGGATGCATCGAGGAGGACACGCTGATCCAATGCGAGGCCAACGGCGCTCAGTCGTTCTGGATCGACAACAACATCGACGGACACACGTTCGACGTCACAAAAACGGAAGGGCACATCCTTGTCGGCACGGCCTACCAAACGGGAGCTGCCGGATGGTCTTATCCGAAAAAGATCAATTTGTCGAACCTCTGCAATTTTCCGCTTGAAAACGGAGGAAGCGCTTCGACAGGCTACGGCGATGGATATTATAATCCGTTTGCGACTAGCGGTCTTCGCGGTGCTTATCGTCTCGGCGATGCGAGCAATGGCGACATTGCCGGCTCGGTGTTCCTCGTTGGCAGCTCTGCGCCCACGTCTGCCTATGCGTACTGCGGCGTGGTCCTCTGTGAATTCAAGGAGGCATTCAGCACGGAGCCTACGCTGATCTCGTAGGAAAACGGGCAGTTCTGAGGAAACAAAGGACACAGGGCGCGGTAGCGCCCCTCCGCTCCGTCAAGGAGCGGAGCGATTTTTTAAAAAATTAAAAATTATAAAATTCGCTCTTTGACTTGTTGGATTACAGTAGAAAAAGTGTAACTTTGCAGTGCTTTTTCAAGCAGGTAGAACCCTCATGCGCGGTCTTCGCGGTGCTTATCGTCTCGGCAATGCGAACAATGGCGACAATGCCGGCTCGGTGTACCTCAATGGCAACAATGCGCCCACGAATGCCAATGCGAACTACGGCGTGGTCCTCAATAGATCAAAAACCAAGAGGGTGAGCCTTCCCTATCGGGAAAACATAGATGAGATGACGGCGAGGCTCGTAGGATCATGCCGAGTGCCATACCCGCCGGGACGATCTACAGACGTTCCACCAGACCCCACATTCGATAATCACTCAAGACCCCGACTATGCGACGCATAAGAGACAGTCGGGAGAATGAGACGGAGCAGAACGTAAGGGATGCTTTCGACAACTTCTCGGACGGCAAGCACAAGCGTGCCGATATCCGGGCGTACGAAGCAGATCTTGACGAGAATGTCCGTCTGGTACTCGCCGACATCATCAATGAGTCTTTCGAGCCACAAGGCTATAAGGAGGCTCATATATTCGACAAAAAGCACAGGAAGCTGGCAAAGGCTCCCATCCGCGACCACCATACGGAGGCCGCTGCAATGCTGCCGTATGAGCATCAGGTATATGACTACATATCCTGGAGAGCTCCGGCAGTGAGGCCCGGACTGGGAACACACGCCTTCTTCCGTTTCATCAGGAACGAGATGTACCGATATCCGCAACTGGAAGTCGGATACAACCTCCCCCTGGACATCCATCATTATTTCCCGATGATGGATCACTCCATCCTCAAACAGAAGATTGCAAACAAGTTCAAGAAAGGCAAGCTGCGCAACTTTATATATAAGGTGATAGACAGCTACCTTCAGGGCGCTCCTCTGGGCATCAAGATCGCGCAGCTCTTCGGCATGCTCGACCTGGCAGACTTCGACAGGAAGGCTGAACGGTTCTTCGGTATCGCCGACGATCCTGAGCGCATGGCCTACTGGACCAGCCGTTACATCAGCGAGAAGATCCTGACGGCCAGAACACCCGAGGAGGCAAAACTTTTAGGGAGAGGCAGCCAGTTCCTGGCAAGGAGATTCCAGCGTTTCGCCCGTGAAGGCCTCACGCATTACTTCCGCTTCGTCGACAATTTCCTGATACTGCACGAGGACAAAACCTTCCTGCGTATCGTCAGGGACTTGATGATTATGCACCTGACACGGGACTACCTCTTCACCCTTAACAATGACTACAACGTGCGTCCTACATGGATGGGTATCCGTATCTGCGGATATACCTTCTACCATGACCACGTTGAAACAGCCAAAAGAAACAAGCAGAACCTCGCAAGGAGGATTAAGCGCTTGCAGAAGAAGGGTATCGAGGAGGAAAAGATCCGTATCAGGGTGGCCAGCCAGCTCGGATTCATCAAACATGCAGATTGTATAAACTTACTAAAAACTTTAGGTATGGAAAAGTCATTAGGCAAAATCATCAACAAAAGGAGGATCAAGCCACCTTTCCCAGGAATGGGACCCGACCAGAAAATTCACTTCTCTTCAATTGTGAATAAGTGTGAATCGGGGGGGGGGGGGGGGAAAATTTTTTTTTATTAATGGTGAAGAGGGGGTGAGTGGGGGGGGGGGGGGATGTAAAATTCTGTTAATTGATTACGTCATTCAGGAGTCAAAAATCGAGAAGCACACCGTTACGGTGAATATCCCGGACTCCGACGGCATCAATCAGGAAGTCACGAAGACAGTCCCGGGCAAAGTCCTCGCCTTCAAATTCAAGAAGATCATCAAGACCTTCGAGATGGGCGACGAGGAGAAATATGTGTTCGAGAAACAGAAAGACAAAGACGGGAATCCTACGGACACAGATGCAGAGTTTTACACTTTCACAGGCAGCAAGATCATGATTGACCAGGCTCTGAACGACTTCACGCCTGCCGACCTGCCGTGTCCTACAGTTATCCAGCAGTTCCAGGGCAAGGATGGCAAAACTTATACTAAATTCACATAGTTATGGAAAAGCAGTCATTTATCTACACAGAGCCGCGTACTTTCGGAAAGTACGATGCAGAGCACATTATCGGTTATCTCGGTGAGGAGATTATCCCAAACCACGTTCCTGAAAACAATGGCGAGGTAGAGCCGGAACCTGTTACCGGATACAAGTACACGGGAACAGAGAAGGACGGCGGTACCATCATGCCGTGCAGCGACCCCACGTCCTATCCGGAAGTGGCTAACGCCATCATCCGCTCGAAATATACAGAGAGTGATGAGATGGCAATCCACCGCCACTTCAACAATGATCCTGTCGCATATAAGGAAGAGTGGGATGAGTATAATGCTTTCTGCGAGGCTGCCAAAGTACTTGCAAAACGTTGGCTGGGGATAGAATAACCAGCTTCAGTCACCCTTTTATCACACTGCCACGAAGCCCATCAGCGTTGTGGCAGTGTATTTTTATGCCCAGACGTTTCTTTCTACTTTTGCAGAAACAAATATCAGAAGATATGAAAGAAAATACAAAAGACTGGATTCACTACACTGCGGCCAGTGCGCTGATCATCTCGGCGATTGTCATGGCCTTCGTGTCGTTTTTCATGACCATGGATATCGGGGCAGGACCACTGACATACATCGGCGAGTCACTGTCTGCAGCACTTGGTCTGTTCGGAATAGGCATCTATGCGGTCAACAAGGTTAACTCCATCAGCAGAAGGATGGACAGACGGTTTAACGAGTTAGAATCCAGAGAAAGAGGAAAGGAGGTATACAATGAGGAAGATAACTAAGATTTTCGTTCACTGTACCGCTAGTTATCAGGCAACGACCACTGAAACCTCGCTTCGAGCAGAGTTCAAAAACAAAGGATGGAAGGCTCCTGGCTATCATTATGTCATCAAGACCGATGGAAATGTCATCTGCATGCTCGATGAGTCGAAGGTGGCAAACGGCGTATCAGGCTACAATGCAAACAGCATTCACGTCTCATGGATAGGAGGTATAGACAAAACACATCCCAAGGGGATAGATAACAGGACGCCTGAGCAGAAGGTGGCTCTTTTCGACTTGCTGACGAAATTGAAGTTGAAATATCCAAATGCCATAATTATGGGGCATCGTGACATCTCACCTGACTTGAACCATAACGGAGTGGTCGATCCTTGGGAACGTATCAAAGAATGCCCATGTTTCGATGCCATGATTGAGTATATGGACATCAACAAAATTGGATAAAAACGAACATCAAATTTAGAAGTATGAAACAAAAAATCCTACTCTGGGGCGGACTGACAATATTTGCCCTCATCATGTCATTTATTGAGTTGAAATCTCCTTGGGGCCTGCTGGAGAATATCAGGCTGAAAAAAGAAGTTTCTGAACTTAAGGAGTCCCTTGCACATGCTCAGCAGTATGTCCCATTAGAGCGAGACACGGTAATAATCCATGACTCCATTCCGGTGGAAGTGGTAACATCACCCGTCATCACAGCAGAGCTTAGCGCCTTGCGCAAACAGCACATCATCGATGAGGAGATGATAAAAGATCTGGGACTGAAACTGAAGCAGATGGATGCCGTCCAGACAACAGTCACAGAGACCAAGGATAGCGCGAAAGCGGAATTTGACCATAATTTTAAGGTTTTTAGTTATGACGACAGGTGGAGCCACCTGCAGTTCAGACTCCAGGACTCCACCTTTTACTACAATATCAGGGACTCCCTGATAACTGTGATCTATCATGAATACAAGCACAGGTTCCTGTGGTTCCGATGGGGTGTCAAAGGCTACAAGGTGAAAATGACGAACCTGAATCCACACTCCTCCATCCGCTACAATTCCTATGTAAAGCCCGAGAAATAGCCCGGGCTTTATTGTTTACACCTTATTAATATTAAATATATGCTGAAATATTTGGTAGTTTGAGAAATTATGTGTATATTTGCAGCAAAGATATACAACTATGGGTATTTTGGCAGGTCTTTACGCTTTGCTTGGCATAGGTGGAACGGCTTATCTTACCGGCTCAGGCATTGGAAGCATCTTCAGGAAAGAGGTTTCCAATGAGGAGTTCTGCAATATGTTCAGACAGGAGCAACAGCGTAGGGAGGAAAGCCGGATGAGATTTAAGGAAATCCATCGGGGCAAACCAGCAATATAGGGTATTTTTAAGATATAGCGATGAGTGGTAACTTTGCATAAAAATGTAACGTTACCACTTTTTCGTTATGGCAAAAGACCAGATATACAGCAGCGTCATCCGTCTGAATACAGAGGATGCGCAGAACAAGATGGAAGACCTGAAGAAAAGGGTTCAGGATCTCGTGGCGCTTCGCGATACCATCGACAAAAAGAAGGACTCCGGCTACTACAAGTCCGTAAGCAAGCAGATCAATGCCGCTAAGGCAGAGCTGAAGGTGTATGAAAACGAGGTGATGAAGACCATCCAGACGCTCGACAACCTCGGCAATGCTTCTGCTAAGGATATCCGTGATGCCCAGAAGTCCCTGCAGAAGATGATTGATGCGAAGCCTCAGGGTGCCGAGGAGATGGGTGAGTTCGTGCGTCGCCTGCAGGAGGTGAAGCAGGAACTGCAGAGCATCGCCACCATGCGGGCCTTCGATGAAGTGAAGGCAGGCATTACCGGTACCGGCAAGAGCGCACAGCAACTGGGTGCTGAGATGCGCTTCCTTCGTGAGACGTCCGAGAACGTCAGCACGGCATCCGTCCAGCAGCTGGAGAAAGCACTGGAGGTTGCCCGTGAACACCTGAAGGTTGCCGAGCAGGGCAGCAAGGCCTATGAACGATCTACTGAATACATCCGCAGTTTCACTGCCCAACTGGAAAAGGTGAAGGAGGAACAAAGAAAATCGAACACGCTCGTAGACCGATATAACAAGGAATTAAAGGAGGCTGGTAAGGAAGAGAAGGTTGTGGCCGACGAAGCGACACTCATCAAGAGGACGCTCGACAATATCAGCGGTGCCAGCATGCGAGATTTGGAATATTCCATCAAGGCCGTTAGCGAACAGATGAAGGATATGGATCGCAACTCCGACGGCTATATGGAGGCAGAGAAGAAAGTCAGGAAATTGCGCACGGAGCTGGAGAGGACCAGGCATGAAGCAGGTGCTCAGCAGTCGGTATTCGGGAAGTTCATTACCTCCCTCAATACGAACTGGGGTGCCATCACACAGATACTCGGTGCTGTCACTGGTCTGACGATGACCATGCGCAAGGCCGTACAGGACTACGCCACCATGGAGGAAGAGATGGCAAATGTCCGCAAATACACAGGTCTGGCTGACGAAGGAGTTAAGGAACTCAATGATGACCTGAAGAAAATGAACACCCGCACGAGCCGGGAGGAACTGAACCAACTGGCAGGTAGTGCAGGAAGACTGGGCATCCAGGCAAAGGACAGCATTCTCGAATTCGTCGATGCTGCCGACAAAATCAAGGTTGCCCTCGGTGATGACCTTGGTGATGGTGCCGTAGACCAGATAGGTAAACTGGCTATGGCCTTCGGCGAGGATGAGAGAATGGGTCTGCGTGGCGCCATGCTGGCTACCGGTTCCGCAGTCAACGAACTGGCTCAGAACTCCAGTGCAAAGGCTGGGTTCCTCGTTGACTATACGGCACGCGTGGCAGGCTTCGGCAAGCAGCTGGGTCTGACACAGGCACAGATAATGGGTTACGGTGCCGTGATGGATGAGAACCTGCTGCGTGATGAGATGGCAGCCACCGCTTTCGGCAATATGCTTACCAAGATGCAGACCGATACGGAGAAATTCGCCCATATTGCCGGTCAGAGCGTCGAGGATTTCACAAAGCTTCTGAATGAGGATGCTAACCAGGCTATCCTCAATCTTGCCGACAGTCTGCGCAGTCAGGATCCGCAGACGATGATGAAGATGCTCGATGACATGGGACTGGACGGTGCCCGTGCCGTCGGTGTGCTCTCCACCATGGCAGATAAGATTGACGATGTACGCGAACGCCAGAGACTGGCTACTGAGGCTTACAAGCAAGGTAACAGCGTCATCAAGGAGTTCGGGGTGATGAACAACACCGTGCAGGCCAATCTGGACAAATGCAAGAAAAAGTTCCATGAGATGACGATACAGCTGGGTGAACAGCTGCTGCCGGTTGTCAAGTACACCTGCACAGGATTCTCCCTCTTCGTGAAGGCACTGTCGACAACAACGAGCTTTATCATGGAAAACAAGGGTGCCATCATTGCCGGTGGTCTGGCAATAGCAGCCTATACCGCTTATGTCAATGCCGCTACGATAGCAACCAAGGCACATACCATAGCAACGAACATAGCCAAGGCAGCAACCGCCGCTTTCAACTTCGTAACGAAGATGAATCCCATCGGCCTGGTGATAGCAGCCTTGACCGCTGCAGTGGCTCTCTTCATCAAGTATCGTGACCGCATCAGCGGAGCCAGTGAGGCCACCTCGATGCTCAGGCAGGCAGGTGCAAGACTGGCTGGTGTCCTGGCACAAGTTGCGGGTTGGTTGATTAACCTCGTTAAATGGGCTGTCTCACTGTATGACAAATTCTCGTTCTTACGGAAGGTCATACAGCTGCTGGTGACAGCATTCACCACAGGCTTCACCACCATAACTATCGCCGTGAAATACCTAATTGACGAACTGGGTGCAGTAGCCACAGTGATAGAAGGTATATTCACGCTGGACTGGGGAAAAATCAAAGACGGCTTCAAACAAGGCTTCAAGGCCATCGCTGATGCCGCTGTCGCTCAGTTCAACAACGTGAAGCGTACTGTGAAGGAAACATTCTCAGCTCCACCTCCTGCCGGTTCCGGAGGGAATGCAGTGGCTGAAGGTGCCGCGATCGGTGCATCTGTCGGCAAGGCTGCAGCGGACAAACCCGTAGAGCAGACACTGCCGGAGATTGTCGTGAAGCCCCAGAAAAAGCAGCCTTACGTGTCTGATGCCGACATAAAGAGGCAGGAAAGGGAGCAGCGCAAGGCAGAGGCAGAACGTAAGAAAAAAGAGAATGAGGAACGTAAGGCCTTGCATGAGCAGAGCAAGCAGCTGAAGGCTGAGATGGATAACCGGCTTGCAGAGGAAGCCGTCAGCTATAGTCTCGGTCTGACGAACTACCGCGACTACATCGAGAAGCGTAAGCAGATCCAGCTGGAGGGCATCAAAGAGCGTAAGGCACTCTTTGAGCAGGGCAGTACCGAATACCTGCGCCTCGATGCCCAGGAGAAAATGCTGCTTGCCCATGGGGATGAAGAGGCAAGGAAACTATCCCTGAAGGAGAAAGAACGAGAGCATAGCCAGAAGATGGCCATGCTGGAATCCAGCTTCTACGATGAAAGGTTTGCTGCATACCATAATGAGCAGGCGTTGAATGAAATGTTATTCCAGGAAGAAATGGCTTTCTTGCAGTGGAAGAAAGACCAGGCCGTAAAAGGATCGCTGGAAGAAATGCAATTGGAATGGGAAATAGCTGACCGCAGCGCACAACATCAGGAAGAGACTCGGCGCGACATCGAGGAACGTCTGCTAAAGATCCGCACCGATTACCTCCATCAGACCAATGACATGCAGCGTGACATTGAACTGAATGCCCTGCAGGAACTCTACGACAAGAAACTGCTGGCGGAAGAGGACTACCAACAGGCAAGGTTGGCCATCGAGGCTAAGTATGCCCAGAACCCTGCACAGGCTACAAAGGATCAGTTCACAGAGAATGTGAACAATGGTCTGGCCGTCGCACGCGAAAAGGCAGGCGATGCTAATGCCAGCAATCCATGGACAGGCGATCTGACAAACTATATGAATACAAACACAATGCTGAAACAGCTCTATGAGCAAGACAAACTGACTCATGCCGAGTATCTTGCAGCCAAGGCTCAGAACCTCTCTGAGTTCATCGAGCAGGTTCAGCAGAAATACCAGGTAATGTTCCAATCGGTTTCAGCCGTTCTGGGTGGAATCAGCAACTATGCCAAGGCATGCTCTGATTATGAGGTAGCCGTCGTAGAAAAGAACTACGACAAACAGATTGAGGCAGCAGGTAACAACGAGCGAAAACGCAAGAAACTCGAAGAGAAAAAGCAGAAGGAGATTGCTGCCATCAAGTCAAAGGCCAATAAACGGGCCATGAAGATAGAGATTGCCCAGGCACTTGCCAGCACGGCAATGAGTGCCATCAACGCCTATTCGTCTGCTGCACAGGTTCCGCTCATCGGTTATATCCTGGCACCTATCGCAGCTGCTGCCGCAGTGGCTGCCGGCATGCTCCAGATTGCCACAATTAAAAAGCAGCATCAGACGGAGGAAATGGGTTACTATGGTGGCGGTTTTACCGGAGGCAAGCGATATCAGAAGGAGGCCGGAGTGGTTCATGAAGGCGAGTTCGTCGCCAACCATCAGGCCGTCAACAATCCGAATGTGCTGCCGTTCCTGAACTTCCTCGACCAGGCACAGCGTAACAACACCGTCGGTTCGCTGACTGCAGAGGACGTGTCGCGCTCCATGGGCGCTGGTGGCAGCAGCCAGATCGTTACTCCGATTGTCAATGTCCAGACTGACAATGAAGAGTTACGTGATGCCGTCGATGCTCACCGCGAGGCTACAGACCGGCTGATTGCAAGGCTGAATATCCCCATCGATGCAAGGGTAGTTCTGACGGGTACTGACGGATTGAACGCACAACAAGAATTATTGGATAGGATGCTAAAGAACAAGTAAATATGGCAGTCAAATTATTCCTGGATAACCAAGAGGTCATCACTGATAGCACTCAGGAGATCAAGATAACAAGGGAGAATCCGTACTTCACGCTTTCGGATTCTTATACCCTTGACGTTTCCATCCCGCTCTCCATCCTTCAGAACCGGAAGTTTTTCGGAAGCATACAGAAGCTGGAGAAAAAGAGAGAATACCGAGAATACGCCTGCAGGCTGTATTGCTCGAACTCTCTACTGATGGAGGGAACTGCACGTATCGTACAGTCCACAGAGTCGGTTGTAAAGGTTCAACTTGCCTGTGGCGTCTCAGCCCTGAAGATGTCAAGCGAGCAGGAGGGAACATATATTGACAACCTGATTACAGAGAAAGAGGGTTGGCAACTTAACCTCACGAGCACGCTTGATTACGGCCCTACGTCAGACGCTCCGTTAAACGACATTATGGGAGGTACACACACAGGATACGGTTTTCCTGTCCTGGACAATACGAATGATATCGTTGTCAACATCGCAGATGCTGATTATCTACTTTCTAGATCCTGCACTTACGTCAGCGAGTGTCCGCGACTTCTGGACGTTGCAAGGCTTATTGCATCGAAGATGGGATATACATTAGATTTGTCCATCCTTCCTGCCGCTTGTAATAGTATCTTTATCGTATCGGCAACACATGGCAACATCGGAAAGAAAATCCCGCACTGGACAGTCAAAGAATTCTTCAAGCAGTTCCAGAATTTCTTCGGCTGTACCTTGGTACGGAGCGGAAACAAGGCGCTGCGCCTGGTTCCTCTTGACAGTTTCACACAAAACCCTGTCACCACTATCACGCCTCTGAATGAATTCCAGGCAGAATACTCGAAGGATGACGATGCAGAAGGCATCATGAATAGGAACGTAGAGTTCGAGATGGAGAATTCCACCTCAGAAACTGTCGATGAAGAAATCCTCGAGCAGGCAAAATATACTTCCGAATACTCTGATGCCGGTGTCATGAACAATGCCTTCCGCAACGAGTCTGATGCCGTCAGGATGCATAAGATATACAACCTGAACGGAGAGCTATATGTAGGATGGGAAAAGGGTGAGAATGACTATGAACTGAAACGCGTAGCTCCTTTCAATCCGTTGAAGCGATTCGAGGGTGCCGACAGTGTCAAACTGAAGATCTCCCCTGCATACATCGAGGAAGAGGTGGAATGTACCATCTATGCGTCGCACGACCTATTTGTAAGCCCGTATGCACACACACTTGATCTTAACCTCCCTTCAGTATCAAACCCTTTCGGACAAAGTATTAATTTCGGATACAATCCTTCAGGGAATGAAAATCAGGAGGAGGGTCCGACTCTACAGAGTCTGGTCGAAGGGTCTGAATCAATCGTAAGCAATGAGGAAAAATCAGATATAATGAGCGTTGCCTTCCTAGACGGAAGGGAAGAGACAGTTACTGCTGTTTCAGAACAATATGGTAGTAAGACTGTTTCATACCTGATTCATCTGGCATTCACAGACTACAATTTCAAAAAGCAGTTGTCTAACAACCGCAGCAAGTGGAGTTTCAGCCTGAATGACCTAACAGGTTATGATTTCTATCTCGGGCAGCTGCACAAGATAAATTTCCGATGCTCCCACAATGTGAAGCACATCTTCAAGTTCCTGTCTGACTACATCCCGGAGGCCGACAATATCTTCATTATCGGTGGAAAGAGGTATGCTTGTGAGAAGATCGAGGCCAGCATCAAGCAAGGGAACCTTGACAAACTGATGACCGGCTACTTCTATGAAATAGTGTCATAGGTCGCCGTCAAAGTGCTTGGCTGCCTCGTTGACGTAGCCAGACCGTCGCTTCATATAGAGGTTCGTGACCTCCACGCTGGAATGGCGTGCCTGGTCCCTCGCTGATATTACGCCCAGCTTCTCGCCATGGTCGATGATGCCGGTATCCTTCAGACTATAGAACATATAATAAGGTGGGAATCCCAATTCCTCGCGGAGCTTGGCAAACCGGTTCCTGAAGATATCGCTCCTGGCACGTTCCTCTGATGGTATGAACTGCTTGCCGAACAAGTACGATCTCCCGGAATGACTGAACACTTCGAGTTCCAGCATCAGCTTCACAATCTTATCGTGAAGTGGGACCCGTCCGTTCTTGCGGTTCTTACTTACCATCGACGGGACAAATACCGTCTGATCCTGCAGCTGGATATCCCTCACTCGTATCTTCACGAGCTCAATGGGCCTTATCATCGTGTAATACTCAAAGTAGCAGGCCAGCAGGAACCGCTTATCTGTCTGTCTGAGGTATGCGGACATACGCTTCACGTCTGGTACCGACAATGGCTCCCTGAACTTTTCCTTCACTGGAAGAATCGGGATCTTCGATATCGGATTGTCAGAGAGATACTGCTTTTCCACCAGCCAGGTGCAGAAGGCGGACATCCATGTGCGGTAGTTGTTTCTGGTCAGGGTGGAAGTCTCACGGTCGAGAAGAATGTAATCCAGGAAGTCTGTTGCCAGTGCCGTGTCTAGCTCATATACCTTTTTATTATTATAGTGCCGGTCTTCAAGCCATTCCTCGAAGATGTTCAGCCGTGAATAATAATCTATCCGGGTCTTTTCGGACATGGCACCCTTCTGCTCCAGTTTCTTTATATAGGTCTTATACCTGCCTATGACAGTCAACAAAGGCGTGGCCGTGCGTCCTACAGACGGAGCCGTGAAGGGATTGATGCCCTTCATGAAGTTGTTATATACATTGGCTGATATCTGAGCAGCCATGAAGTCACGCTCAGCACCTTTCAAGTATCGGTTGAGCATGATCTTGAATCTGACAAGTTTGCCAGACTCCGGATTTCTCACATAATAAAACAGGTAGGAATCCTTGCCGTCCTCGCCGTCATGGCGTCTGCAAGGGATAAAATCTACGTTTAAATAACAATTTTTAGAGTTTTTTGGAAACATTTTTTTTACGTTCTTTCGCAGAAAGACCGTTATTAAACATTTCTTTTGTCCGTTGATTTTAATTTAACAAAGCCGTAAGTGATTGATATTTATCACTTTACGGCTTGTTTTGGTTGCGGAGGCAGGATTCGAACGTGCGACCTCCAGGTTATGAGCCTGGCGAGCTACCAACTGCTCCACTCCGCGATGTCATTTTTTCTAAGCGGGTGCAAAGGTACACATATTTTTTGAATTACGCAAATAATTATGTGTTTTTTTTGCTTTTTCAGCCTTTTTGTAACTTTTTACGCCTTTTTTCTTGTTCAATTCAAAGAAATAGCTTAATTTTGCACACTGTTAGTGCTGTGTGCAATTATCAAACTAAACAAAAGGAGGATTAAGACATGTCAATATCCAAGACGAGACACAAGCTCGTGGACGTGGCCAGACAGTTGTTTGCCAAGAACGGTCTGGAGAACACGACAATGAACGACATCGCCCAACTCTCAGGCAAGGGCCGTCGCACGCTCTACACTTACTTCAAGTCGAAGGATGAGATCTACTATGCCGTCATTGAGAGCGAGCTAGAACGTTTGAGCGACAAGCTCGACGAAGTGGCAGCCCGTAAAATCAGTCCGCAAGACAAGATTATCGAACTCATCTACACCCACCTGAGTATGATTCGTGAAACGGTAGTCAGAAATGGTAACCTGCGCGCCGAGTTCTTCCGAAACATCTGGATGGTCGAGAAGGTGCGCAAGCACTTTGACGACGCAGAGATTGAACTCTTCCGTAAAGTATATTCGGAAGGGAAGGAAGACGGTGAGTTCGATATCGACAATGTGGATCTGGTGGCAGACATCACGCACTATTGTATCAAGGGTCTGGAGGTACCATATATCTACGGCCGTATCGCCCACGGCATGAAGGAAGAAGACACGAAGCCGCAGGTGGCCAAGGTGGTTTATGGTGCCTTGGGGAAATACAGAAAATAAACATTAATTATAATAACAAATTCAAACTGATTATGGGATTATTAGAAGGAAAGACAGCGCTGATCACAGGTGCTGCACGCGGTATCGGAAAGGCTATCGCACTGAAGTTCGCCGCTGAAGGCGCAAACATCGCATTCACCGACCTTGCAGTCAACGAGGAGACAGAACAGGAGATTGCCGCACTTGGTGTGAAGGCCAAGAGCTATGCCTCTAACGCTGCCGACTTCGCTCAGACAGAGGAAGTGGTGAAGGCCGTGAAAGAAGAGTTCGGATCGATAGATATCCTTGTAAACAACGCTGGTATCACTAAGGATGGTCTGATGCTTCGCATGACTGAGCAGCAGTGGGACGCCGTGATTGCCGTTAACCTGAAATCGGCCTTTAACTTCATCCATGCTTGTGTGCCCATCATGATGCGCCAGCGTGGTGGTTCGATCATCAATATGGCCTCTGTAGTAGGTGTGCATGGTAATGCTGGACAGGCTAACTACGCTGCCTCTAAGGCTGGTCTGATTGCGCTCGCTAAGAGTATCGGTCAGGAGATGGGTCCGAAGGGTATCCGCGCCAACGCCATTGCCCCCGGCTTCATCGACACCGCGATGACTCAGGCTCTGCCCGAAGACGTTCGCAATGAGTGGATCAACAAGATTCCTCTGCGTCGTGGTGGTCAGGTAGAGGATATCGCCAACGTGGCTACGTTCCTCGCCTCAGACATGTCAAGCTACGTCAGCGGCCAGGTGATTCAGGTCGACGGCGGCATGAACATGTGATAATGCATAATTAATAATGCATAATGCATAATTATGGAGGTCGTTTACGAGGACAACCATATTATCATCGTCAATAAACAGAGTGGGGAGATCGTTCAGGGCGACAAGACTGGCGACCGCCCCCTCTCTGATATTGTGAAGGACTATATAAAAGAAAGGTACGCGAAGCCTGGGGCTGTGTTCCTCGGCGTCGTGCACCGTCTCGATCGTCCTGTCAGCGGATTGGTGGTCTTCGCACGCACCTCAAAAGCCCTCTCACGACTGAACAAAATGTTTGCCGAGGGGGAAGTACATAAGACCTATTGGGCGATTGTCAAGAATGCCCCTCGCGCTAGCGATGGGACTCTGGAGCATTGGATTGTGCGTAATGAGAAGCAGAACAAGTCGTATGCTTACGACCACGAGCGCCCTAACGCCAAGAAGGCCATTCTGAAATATCGCGCACTCTCCCACTCCGACAACTACACCCTCCTTGAAGTCAACCTCATGACAGGCCGCCACCATCAGATCCGTTGTCAGTTGGCTGCGATGGGCTGTCCCATCAAGGGCGACCTGAAATACGGGGCCTCACGCTCCAATCCCGATGGCAGCATCTCGCTGATGGCCCGTCGCGTGGAGTTCATCCATCCTGTATCCAAAGAACCCATCGTCGTCGAGGCTCCCGTCCCTCACGACACCCTCTGGCAGGCTTTAACCCAAGATTCCTCACAAAGGGGACAGTCCCTGTTGTGAGAAAATAACTGTCACAACTGTCACACATGAAGAGACTAAGACTGTTCATCCTGCTGATGTTCCTGCCGCTGATGATGAAGGCGAGCGTTAACGTCCAGAACATCGTATTACTCGCCAATTACCTTCTGGAGAAGGAGAAACACCCGGACTTGAAGATGGTCGTACTATCCGACCCTCACGTGATGGCCCCCAAGTTGCTGATCAGCGACGGTGAGGCCTGGACCAGCTACCTCTACGGTCAGCGGAAAATGGTAGACTATAGCGCAAGCCTCTTCGACGAGATGGTCTCAAGAATCAAGAACGACCTCCGTCCTAACTTGGTGCTGATTACTGGCGACCTGACAAAAGACGGCGAGCAGCTGAGCCACGCTTATGTAACAGCGAAACTGGACGAGTTACGGTCTGAAGGCATTCAAGTCCTGGTGATCCCAGGGAATCACGACCGTGATGCAAACCCGAATGCCGTCTCATACGACGGGGCTGGCACAACGGCTGTAGAAGTAGCCACCAATGACTGGTTTGCCGACCAATACGCCAACTATGGCTACGGCCCCTCGTCAGAGCGCGAGGCCACCTCACTGACATACGCCTGCGAGCCTTTGAAGGGTCTGGTGGTGATTGGCATCGACTCTGGCACAAACGGCGAACTCTCATCCACAACCATCGAATGGGTCTGCGACAAAGCACAAAAAGCCTGCGGCGAGGGCAAGCGCGTCATCGCCATGATGCACCACCCGCTCATCCCCCATGTGACCAATGCGGAGAAACTGGTCAGCACCTACGTCGTCAACGACCACGACTACATCCGTCAGGCATTGATTGAGGCAGGTATCAAGGTCATATTCACTGGTCACTTCCACACCTCAGACATCGCCAAAGACTTCAACGACGGACTGACCAAGGAGATCTACGATGTGAACACAGGTTCGCTCATCTCCTACCCCTGCGACTACCGCGAAGTGACCGTCAGCAGCGACCTGACTGAACTGAGTCTTACGACAGCCCACATCACGAGTCTGCCAAACGACGACATCTTCAGCAGCGACTACGCCAAGGAACGCCTGCACAGCGCTATTAAGCAGAAGGTCAAAGAGATGGCGGAGGCGATGATTAAGAAAGAAGTGGGATCGTTGGCTATCAAACTGATGGCCAAACAGATAGACGAGGTATCCACAGCCGCCGCCGATGCCCTCATCATACATGCCGAAGGCAACGAATGGAAAGTCGACACAAGCGACATCATGGAGAGCTTTGATCTGATATTCAAAATGGTAGAGGGTTCTCGAGAGATGTGCGAGAGCATGCTTGAGGACAAGGCTCCCTACGGTATCGAAGGTCGTGAGAACGTGACAGACGATTTAAACCTGAGTATCAGTCTGGATCCTGATACAGACGCCCAGTCTTTCATCCCCATCGAGACGGAGCTGGATGCCGATGGCAACGGGGTGGTCAATCATCAGGACATCGCCGCCTTGGTTGAAATCATCATGAATCATCATGAATAGCCATATATCATATCTCTAACAAACGATTCCTCAAATGAATAAACTTTTACGCGAAACCTTCCCTCTGGCCATCCTCGCCGGCATCTGCATCTCCATCGGCTGCGTGGTCAACCTGCGTGTGGGCGGCGTTGCTGGCGCCGTGCTCTTCGCCTTTGGCCTCACAACTGTCGTCTATTACGGTCTCAAACTCTATACAGGCACAGCAGGCTTCATCCGTCGTCAGGGTGACTGGACAATGCTTGGCGTCGTGCTGCTGGGCAACATCGTGGGCTGTCTGCTCTCCGCCTGGACGATTGCCTACGCCCAGCCCGACTGCATCGAGCCCGCCTCGAAGATCCTTGCCGGACGCTTGGCGAAAGGCCCATGGGCATGCTTCCTGCTGGCCATCGGCTGCGGTTTCATCATGACCACCGCCGTCGAGTTCGCCCGCAAGGGCAAGATGCTGCCGCTAATCCTGGGTGTGCCCGTCTTCATCCTCTGCGGCTTCGCCCACTCCATCGCCGATGCCTTCTATTTCCTCGTCTCCCCTGCCGCCCAGCTCCTCCACTCCGATGTCCTCATCGTCTACCTCAGCGAGGTGCTCGGCAACTTCGTCGGCTGCAACCTCTACCGCTGGACTCTCTTCTTCAAGCCCGAAGAAGCCTGAACCCTACTTTTTGGATTACAAAGGATCAGCCTCGTTGAAGCGAAAAATATTTACACCACAAAACGATTGAAAGAGCAAAAACAAAGGTGTTAGGAGATTGGGAGTTTACAGCAAGGAAAGTTGAAGCCTCCTTATCGGAAAGTCAGAGTTTCATTACTTAAAAGTCAGGAGGGCTTAAAGCAGGCGTTTCGGGTAGTTTCGAAGCATAGAAAACAATAGGAATTTTATTTACAACGAGACAAGTATCCGTTACAGCGTTACACCGTTACAGTTCAAAATTTTCATTTCACATCTTGAAAATAGATTCTATATATTATATATATTATAATATATATAATATATAGAAATAAAATATCTCCATCAGTCACCTGATTCCGAACTGTAACGCTGTAACGGTGTAACGCTCAATTTGTCCCTTGCGGCGTCTCGCGCACTCATAAAAAAAGTCCGGGAAAAGCATACGTAATTCAAAAAATTTTTGTACCTTTGTAACCGATATGCAAATAGACCGAACCATCACCCCAATCGTCACCGTATGGCTGCTGATGCTGATAGTATCCATCTGTCAGGCACAAGGGCTAAAGACGCAGACGCCACAGACATTTGAGCTCAGGCAGGAGAACGACAGCCTGTACTGGCTCGGCGTGAAGGACGGAAGCAAGAACGACGCGTGGCGCCTGCCCTACCCTGTCTATCAGTTCCAGACGGGCGACGTAGACGGCGACGGGAGCGAGGATGCGATGGTGGGCGTCATCAAAGGCACGCGGTTCTATCCCGAGAAAGCCCGAAGGCTGTTCATCTTCAAGCAGATAAACGCCCACACAGTTGCTGGCGTGGCCTGCAAGAAAGCCCGTCCGCTGTGGCTCGGATCGAAGCTGGGCGGCATTCTCGAGGACTTCCGCTTTGTGGAACCAGCCGATTCTGCCAACAGCGACAGGCGTGGTATTATCCGCGCCCTGGAGTCGACCACAGATTCGCTTTACGTCGTCTCAGACTACGTGTGGAGCGGCTTCGGCATGAAGTTCGACCACTATATTATAAAAGGTGTAGATAAACTAACAGCAATAAAAACCTTCTGCCAATGAGAAAAAGACTATTATTAATGGCTGGCGTGGCCATGCTCATCGCCGCCTGCAGCCAGAAACAGAACGTAGTGTCGGTGCCCCCGTCGCAGATCGACGTGGAGAAGCTCATCGACAGTATCGACTACGACATCGACGTGAGCGGTCTCTCGCTCTCCGATGTCAGCGTGCTCGCCAATGCCCCAGCGGCACAGCGCGGATTTCCCTTCAAGGACTCCTACATCCGAGGTATCTATGAGACCACCACGTGGTATGACTCGCTGATGTGGAACTTCGATGCGAATACTGATTTCCAAAGCGTGAAGGAGCGCGAGGACGAGCCTTGGCGCGACTACTACTATCGTGCCAGTATGGAGACGGGCGCCCTGAAGTTCACCCAGCAGGAGACCGACTTCATCGCCCGCATGAACCAGCGCCTGGAGGAACTGCGTAAGGAGAACTTCGACGTGCCCGAGGGTATAAGGGTGAACATGCAGAACCTGTTCAATCCCCGCCAGCTCTCCGAGTTCGACTCGCTGCTCTCACAGCGTCTGGCCGAGGACGGCTTCGCCATCGTGCCTGCCAATCACGACCAGCTGTTCAACATCTACGAGCAGAACGACTACAACGTGTTCCCCTCGTTCGTCACCACCGACCTATACCTGCAGCTCTATCACCTCTACATCGACTGCCTGTTGCGCGAGCTCGAGGCCGGCAGACTGCTCGACCTGATGACCGCGTTCTCCTACGATATGTATCAGGCCATGAACCGCATTGAGAGTCTCTCAGAGGGTGATGAGCTCGTGGAGCGGCTGGCTCGCCACAATGCCGTGTTCTTCGACGTGGCCCATATCCTCTTTACAGGCAAGGCCATCGGCACACCGATTCAAGACCAGGAAGCCCGAGGGCTCGCCAACCTCGCGATGGACTCTGAGAACAGCCTCTGCCCCTTCTTCGAGGACTACGTGGAGATTCAGTTCCCCTTCAGCCTCTTCCGTCCCCGTGGTCACTACACCCGCTCAGAGAAGCTGCAGCGCTACTTCCGAGGTATGATGTGGCTCCAGACAGCTCCCTTCGGCATGGATAACAAGGAGGAAGTACAGCAGGCCGTGATGATCGCCTCGGCCATGAAATACGAGCCTGAGGCTATGAAGAAATACGACACGCTCAACCAGCTCATCACCTTCTTGATGGGCCAGTCTGACGACATCAGCCTACCACAGGTCATCGCCGAAGTGAAAAAGGAGAGTCAGCCGATGAACGAGCTGCTGCACAACGACCAGGCCATCCAGCGCATCACCCTGGCCCTCGAGAAGATCGGCAACGAGCAGACCCGCATCCGTCCGAAGTATGAGAAGACCAGCCACAACAAGATCCGCCTGATGCCCCAGCGCTACCAGCCCGATGCAGAAGTGCTGCAGGAGATGGTCGACTACGACAGCGATCCCACCCTGCGCGACACACCCAAGGGTCTCGACTTCTTCGCCGCCATGGGTGTCAGCGCCGCCGAACAGATCCTGATGCAGGAAAAGACCGATTGGAAGGACTTCAAGCCCATGTTCACCAAGATGAAGAAGCGCATGGGCGAAATCGACTGGAGCGAGACCATCATCACCCAGTGGATGCAGACCTTGAAAGCGCTCAACGACCAGAATCAGCAGGAGCAGCTGCCCTACTTCATGCAGAACCCCGAATGGTCGAAGAAAGACCTCAACGCCTCGCTCGCCTCGTGGGCCGAGCTGAAGCACGACGCCATTCTCTACGCCAAGCAGCCCATGGGTGCCGAGTGCGGAGGCGGCGGTCCCCCAGAGCCTGTCACCAAGGGTTATGTGGAGCCCAACACCAACTTCTGGCGCAAGGCCATCGAGCTGCTCAACAACACAGAAAAGTTGCTCAAGCAACAAGGCATGCTCACCGAGAAAGTCAGTCAGGCCACACAGAGTATCCGCGAAGAAGCCGAGTTCCTGCTGCGCATCAGCGAGAAGGAGCTGGCAGGCACAGCCGTCACCGACGAGGAGTACGACCACATCTCCGTCCTGGGTGCCACGTTCGAGAATATCAGCCTCGATATGATCCGCGAGCCCGACCAATATCTCATGGGGTGGAGCGATGTGCAGGGGGCCGACAAGAAGATCGCCCTCGTTGCCGATGTCTACACCGCCAATGCCGACAACAATCCCAACAAGTCCATCCTCTTTGAGGCCGTTGGAGATGCCGACGAGATCTACGTCGTTGTGGAAATAGACGGCTATCTCTACCTGACACGCGGTGCCGTCTTCAGCTACCGTGAGTTCAAACAGTCCATCGACGAGCAGCGCCTCACCGATGAGGAGTGGCAGCAGCAGTTGGAGAAGAATCCGCGCAAGGGTGTGCCCGAGTGGATGAATCGCATCATCGTGCCGCTGAAAGGCCAGCCGAAGGTGAATGAGGAGATTTTCTATAGTTCTGGCTGTTAGTCTGCTGTTCAGTGTGTCTGCGCGTTGCGCTGATACACTCGACAGCACGCTCACCGTCGTCCTCACGGGCGACATCCTGCTCGACCGCGGGGTGCGTCGCGTGATAGAGCATCACGGAGTCGGCCATCTCTTCTCGGATGGTGTCGACTCCGTGTTTCAGTCGGCACAGGTCGTTGTCGGCAACCTCGAGTGTCCAGCCACGAAGATTCAGGCACCCGTCTTCAAGCGTTATATCTTCCGAGCCGAACCCGAATGGCTCGACACCCTGCGCCAACACGGCATCACCCATCTGAACCTCGCCAACAACCACTCCATCGACCAAGGGCGCGAGGGACTGTTGAACACCCGACAGAATATCCTTGCGGCAGGTATGGTGCCCATCGGAGCCGGAGCAAATATGGCCGAGGCCTCAGAGCCCGTTCTACTGGCCGAACAGCCGCGGAAGGTGTGGCTCGTGCCCTCGTTAAGACTCGCCCTTGAGAACTACACCTACCTGACGGACAAGCCCTGCGTGAGTCAGGAGTCGATGGACTCGTTGCTCTCACGCGTGCACCGTCTTCGGCAGCAAGACTCTACAGCCGTTATCATCGTGTCACTCCACTGGGGCGCAGAACACAAGCTGGAGCCTGTACCCCGTCAGCGCCACGATGCCCACATGCTCATAAAAGCAGGAGCCGACCTACTCGTCTGTCACCATACCCACACTCTCCAGACCATCGAAGACTACAACGGTCATCCCATCTACTATAGCGTAGGCAATTTCATCTTCGACCAGTCTTCCCCCTTGAATAGCGAGGCCTGCATGGTGCGCCTGACAATACGGCGCGACACCCTGGAGACGGAAACCATCCCAATAGAAATCCGCCATTGCGTACCTTATTTACAATAATTTTTCAACGACGGCAGCAAATTATTCACTCTTCCCTCTTCACTTTTCACTTTTTTGTTGTACTTTTGCACCGTCTTTGGCTGAACGCATGAAGAAAATACTCAAGTGGATAGGGATTGCGGTGCTGACACCCATTCTGCTTTTCATCATACTCGCCGCGCTGCTCTACTTGCCGCCAGTTCAGAACTGGGCGGTACAGAAAGTGACGGCCATCGCATCAGACAAGACAGGCATGGAGATCTCCGTAGGTCATGTGAACCTGGAGTGGCCTTTCGACTTGGGAGTTGACAATTTCCGTATACTCCATGATAACGACTCGTTACCTGGCGTAAGAGACACCATCGCCGACATCCGCAAGCTCATAGTCGATGTCAGGCTGATGCCGTTGTTTAAAAAGCAAGTGGTGATTGAAGAACTCTCGCTGCAGCAGTCAAAGATCAACACCAACGGCTTTATCAGCGATCTGCGCATCAAAGGAGAGTTCGACCAACTGTGGCTCTCGTCGAAAGGTATCGACCTCAATCAGGAAACAGTCGAAGTGAACGGAGCCCGCCTCTCTGGCGCCCAACTCGACATTGCCCTCAGCGATACAGCAGCCGTCGACACCACGGAATCAGACATCAGATGGAAGATCAAGGTCGATTCACTGAGCATCTACGACACCGCCGTCAACCTTCACCTGCCAGGCGACACGCTCGATGTTGGCATCAAGATGGGAAGTGCAGTAGCCAGAGAGGCCGACATCGACCTTGGGCGCGAGACCTATCAGATAGGGAAAGTGGAATGGAGTGCAGGCGGACTGACCTATGACGACAAATGGATGCCAAGAGCCGACGGCCTCGACCTGATCCACCTCGCCCTGAGTGATATCAGTCTCGCCATCGACTCCATCAGCTATACCCCTAAGGGCACATCCCTCATGGTTCGCCACACGGCCATGAAGGAGAAGTGCGGTCTGGAGATTTTAGAGTTGAAGGGACTCGTCAGACTCGACTCTGCCTTCAACAATATCCAACTGCCAGGAATGACCCTTCGCACACCCGACTCTGACATCCACGCAGAGGCCGACCTCGACTTTAACATTGCCGACGCTCTGAAGCCAGGCCGTATGCGACTTCGGCTCTTTGCACAAATCGGCAAACAAGACCTGATGCACTTCATGGGTGGTCTGCCACAGTCGTTCATCCGCCACTATCCCAACCACCCTATCAGCATCAAGGGTTCGGTCAATGGCAACATGCGGAAGATGGACTTCACAGGTCTCGACATCTCGCTGCCCACCGCCCTGCACCTTCATGCCAACGGAACGGCAGAACATCTGACGGACATAAGCCGAATGAAGGCCGACATCAGTTTTCGTGGCCAGACACAGAATCTGAACTTCCTGACAGCACTCATCGACGATCGTCAGAAAGGGGAATTCCGCATACCGTCAGGCATCACCCTCGACGGCAGATTGAAAGCCGACGGCACGAGATACGATGCCGACCTCAATGCCCGTGAAGGCGAAGGGATCGTAAAAGCAAAGATCGGTGCTGTCGTACCCCAAGATGCCAAAGGCAACCTCAACACAGAGGCAATGACCTATGATGCAGACATCAGCATCGACAACCTGAACCTTCATCACTTCCTGCCCAAAGACTCCCTCTACACCCTCTCGGCAGACATCCATGCCAACGGCTACGGCACCGATATTCTCAATAGCCGCTGTCAGATGAAGGCCGACGCCACCGTCAACAGACTCAAATACGGACAATGGAACCTCGACGGTATGAAGGCTACCGCAGACCTGAAGAACGGGCGGGGCATCGTCAGCCTCAACGGAGACAACCATCTCTTTAACGGAACGGTGACCGTTGATGCGTTACTCTCCACCAAGAAGTTAGACGGCACCGTCAGCGCAGATATCGCCAAGATAGACCTGCAACAGCTGAGACTCGTTGACGAGCCGCTGGTGGTAGGTGTATGCGGACATGTCGACATCACCTCCGACATGAAACAGAGCCATTATGTGAGCGGCTTACTCGGCGAACTGTTCATACAAGACGAGAAAAGCGTCTTCAGACCCGCCGACATTGGTATTTTGCTGAATACCAGACCAGACACCACCTACCTCAGGGCGCAGAGCGGCGACTTCATCGTGAAACTCGATGCCAGCGGCGGCTACGAGAAACTGTTTCGACAATTCAACACCCTCACAGACTCAATCATAGCCCAGTTCGACCAGAAGGTGATTGACCAGCAGGCCATCAAACGACTGCTGCCCACCATGAAGATGCACGTGGAGAGCCGCCGCGACAATCCCATCGCCAACCTTCTCAGAACCAGCGACGTGGACTTCAAGGAACTGTTCGTCGATCTGACCACCTCGCCAGAGACAGGCATCAATGGCCAGAGCCATCTCTACTCTCTGAACTACGACAGTACCCGCATCGACACCATCCGACTGAACCTCACACAGAAAGGCGACCGTCTGACCTACCAGGGACAAATCCGCAACAACCGTCGTAATCCCCAGTTTGTGTTCAATGCCCTTGTCGACGGCCATGTCCACCAACACGGAGCATTGGCCGGCCTTCGTTACTTTGACGCCAACAACCGTATGGGTGTGCGCATCGGAGCGACGGCAGAGATGGAAGAAGGCGGCATACGCTTCAAGCTGATGCCAGACCGTCCGACACTAGGCTACAAAGAGTTCAACCTGAACAAAGACAACTATATCTTCCTTGGCGAAAAGAACAAGATACAGGCCAAGGTCGACCTCATTGCCGACGACCGTGCGGGCATGAAGATCTACTCTGAGAACCAGGACTCCACGATGCTGCAGGACCTGACGGTATCGCTGAACCGCATAGACCTCGATGAGCTGTCGTCGGTGATACCCTATATGCCACATCTCACTGGTAAACTCAACGGCGACTACCACATCTTGATGGATCAGGAGGAACACATCTCCGTGGCCTCCGACATGGCCGTGATGGGCATGACCTTTGAAGGAGCGTCCATCGGCGACCTCAGTACGGAGATGGTATACCTGCAGAAAGATGGTGACACCCATGCCATCGAAGCCCGTCTGATGCTCAACGACGAGGAGTTCGGTTTGTTGAAAGGCTCCTACTATCGCGAGGGACTGATCGACGCCACCTTCGACATGACACGTATGCCCCTGTCACTCGTCAACGGCTTTGTGCCTGACCAGATTGTAGGACTCGATGGCTACGCTGAAGGCAGTATGAGCATACGTGGTACCACGACACATCCCGATGTCAACGGAGAGATTTATGTCGACGATGCCCATCTCATCAGTATCCCCTACGGCATCCGTATGCGCTTCGACAACGACCCCGTGCGCATCGTCGGCAGCAAGCTGCTGCTGGAGAACTTCGGACTCTACGCCTACAACAACGAGCCTCTGAACATGATGGGCAGCATCGATTTCTCGAACACCGACAAGATCATGGCTGACCTACGGGTAAGGGCCCAGGACTTATTGCTCATCAACGCCAAGCAAGATACGAAGTCCATCGCCTGGGGCAAAGCCTTTGTCAACTTCTTTGCCCACATGCAAGGACCGTTAGACGCTATGCATGTTCGAGGCAGACTCGAGGTGCTTGGTTCTACAGACATGACCTATCTGTTGCTCGACTCCCCGCTCTCCACCGATAACCGTCTGGACGAGCTGGTGAAGTTCACCGACTTCAGCGACTCCACACAGACCGTCATCACACGCCCCATCCCCACAGGACTGACCGTCGACCTGAACATCAACGTGTCACAAGGCGCACACTTCGTCTGTAACCTCAACCCCGAACAGACCAACTACGTAGACTTGACAGGTGGTGGCAAACTGCATCTGAATTACGGCTCCGAGGGTCTCAAACTGGATGGCGACTATACCCTCTCCAACGGCGAAATGAAATACTCACTGCCCATCATCCCGTTGAAGACCTTCACCATTCAGGACGGCAGTTCCGTCGCGTTCTCTGGCGACCCCATGAATCCCAAGCTGAACATCACCGCCACCGAGCGCACCAAGGCAAGCGTATCAGACGAGAGTGGCGTGAGCCGGAGTGTGGTCTTCGATTGTGGAGTGGAGATTAGCAAGACACTCAATGACATGGGTTTGAAGTTCATCATCAGCGCTCCAGAGGATAACACTATCAACGGTGAGCTCAACAGCATGTCGGAAGAGGAACGCGGAAAGATTGCCGTCACGATGCTCACCACAGGCATGTACCTGGCCGACGGCAACACCAACGGCTTCTCGATGAACGCAGCCCTCAGTTCCTTCCTGCAGAGTGAGATTAACAACATCACAGGCTCAGCCCTGAAAACGCTCGACGTCAGCATCGGCATCGACAACACCACCGATGCCAGCGGCACGATGCACACAGACTACTCCTTCAAGTTTGCCAAGCGATTCCTCAACAACCGTCTGAAGATTGAGATTGGCGGACTGGTGTCGTCAGGCGACAACACCGCCATGGGACAGAAGCAGTCGTTCTTCGACAACGTGTCGATGGAATACCGTCTGAACCAGAACGCTACGCAGAACCTGAAGATGTTCTATAAGCAGAACGTCTACGACTGGCTCGAGGGCTACAACAGCGAATACGGTGTGGGCTTCGTCTGGCGACGTAAACTCGACAACTTCTTGGACATCTTCCGTTTCTGGCGCAAAGAGCAGCAGCCCACGCCCTTCAGACCCAGGACTCCAACGGCAGCGCCTCGCGACAGTGTAGAAGTGAAAGATGAAAAGGTGAATCAGTGAAAAGTGAATAAAGATATGAGAACATTAATGTCTAATAGAATTTGGCAGAAGGTGAAGGCGCAGACATTTTCACCCTTTCACCTTTTCACCCTTTCACTTTTCTTCGTTTCTTGTTCGATGACGAAGAACATCCCCGAGGATGACCAGCTGTTCACCGGTCTGACAAAGATCGTCTATGTGGATGAGCCGAAGGATAACCCCTACGAAGACCATCTTACCGCCACGAAAGAAGAGCTGGAGGCAGCCCTGGCCACCACACCCAACGGATCGCTCTTCGGCAGCAGCTACTATCACAGTCCCTGGTCATGGCGACTCTGGGTCTACAACACCTACGCCAACAAAGACACGAAATTCGCCCGCTGGATGACCAAGTCCTTCGGTCGTGCACCAGTGCTGATGAGTCAGGTGAACCCCGCCCTCCGTGCCTCCGTGGCTCGCTCGGTGCTCATGAACAACGGTTATTTCCGTGGTGACGTGTCCTACGAGACCATTACCAAGAAGAATCCCAAGAAATGCAAGATAGGCTACACCATCCGTCTCGACACGCTCTTCACCCTCGACAGCGTGGCATACATCAACTTCCCGGAGAAGCTCCAGGCTCTGATCGATTCCACCCATGAAGAGGCACTCATCAAACACGGAGAGCCATTCTGCGTGTCATCCCTCGACGGAGAACGTACCCGTGTCACTAACCTGTTCCGCAACAACGGTTACTATTACTACAACAGCAACTACGCCTCCTACCTCGCCGACACTATCAACGTGGCAGGAAAGTCACAACTGCGTTTCCAAATGGCCGACGGATTGCCGTCGGAGGCCCTCAGGAAATGGTATATCGGCAACATTGCCATACAATTCCGTAAAAGGATGCGAGAACAACTCGCCGACAGCGTGCAGCGTCGTCACCTGACCATCCGCTTCAACGGCAAGAAGCCTCCTATCCGTCCGAACACCATATTGAAAGACCTCCGTTTGCGTCCTCGTCAGGAATTCAGCTACGACAACTATCTCGAATCAGCCAATAAGATCAACGCTACAGGAGTCTTCTCTTCTACCGAATTCCTGTTCACCCCCCGTCAGGATACTGACACGCTTGACCTCCTGCTGAACTGCGTGTTTGAGAAGCCCTACGACTTCTATATTGAGGCCAACGCCATTGGACGAACTAGTGGTCGCTATGGTCCTGAGATGAAGATCGGTTTCACGCGCCGGAACCTTTTTCATGGCGGTGAGAAGCTCGATATCAACCTCCACGGCTCCTACGAGTGGCAGCACGGCGGAGGTGAGAACTCTGCCACCTACCAATATGGTGCCGATGCCTCCATCGAGTTCCCACGTATCATTGCGCCCTTCTACAACAGCGACCGTGTGCGTCGCGACAAGAACGGCCGTCGCATACGCCGTCGCAGGCCATACGCCGCACCTACCACCCTGGCGAAGTTGTCGTTCGACATCGTACAGCGTCCAGACTACTACCGTATGCATGTGGCCAGCGGCGAGTGGACCTACCGTTGGCAGCCCACAGCCAGCAGCCGCCATGAATTCTCGCCCCTGACGGTGAAATACCAATTCAAGAATACTACCACTGAGAAATACGACTCCGTGATAGAAAACAACTTGTATATCAGTGCGTCGATGATGGACTACCTCATCCCCAAGATGCGCTACACATACACCTACAACAGCCCTGCCACTCTGCGCAATCCCATTCGCTGGGAGACGACCTTAGAGGAGAGCGGAGCCGTCACGTCGCTCATCGACCTCGTCCGTGGTAACACGTTCAGCGAAAAATATAAGACTTTCTTCAAAGCCCCCTATACGCAGTTCCTTAAGGTGGAGACCGACCTTACGAAGACCTGGTCGTTAGGTCTTGTATCGAAACTTGTGGGCCACCTCAATACCGGTATCATCTATAATTACGGCAACTGCGACGATGCCCCTTTCACAGAACTCTTCTATGTAGGCGGTGCCAACAGCATCAGGGCCTACCTCATGCGCGACATCGGTCCTGGCCGACTGCAGGACTTCGGAGGCAACCGACAGGCCTCATACGTTTTGCGCAACGGTGACTTCAAGCTGGTGGCAAATTTAGAATATCGTACCCCATTGTTCGGAAACCTCGAAGGCGCACTCTTCCTCGATGCAGGTAACGTGTGGCGCCTGGGATTTTCCAATCTCATCGACAGATCTGATTACGACTCTGAAGATGAGTATGAAACAGCCCTGGCAGCCTATAAACAGATGGACTTCAAAGCCTCTGAGTTCTTCAACGACATTGCCCTCGGCACTGGTATCGGACTGCGCTACAACTTAGGATTCCTCGTGGTGCGCTTCGACTGGGGTCTGGCCCTCCACTCCCCATACGACACAGGAAAGTCTGGTTACTTCAACATCCGTCGCTTCAAGGATTCCCACACCCTCCATTTTGCCATCGGCTATCCGTTCTAGACAATCACTCCGTCCCTAATTGTTATTATGTCTAAAAATGTTCTTCTGTTTAAGAAAAAAGTTGTACCTTTGCACGCAAATTCAAATATAACTCAAATAACGACATTATGAAACCAACGCTTTTTCTGCTTGCAGCAGGTATGGGTAGCCGTTACGGCGGCCTGAAGCAACTCGACGGTCTGGGTCCTAACGGCGAGACCATCATGGACTATAGTATCTACGATGCCATCCAGGCCGGATTCGGCAAGATTGTATGGGTCATCCGCAAAGATTTCGAGGAACAGTTCCGTACCCAGATCCTCGCCAAGTATGAGGGACACATACCCTGTGAGCTCTGTTTCCAGGGCCTTGATGCCCTGCCCGAGGGCTTCAACGTTCCCGAAGGTCGTCAGAAGCCTTGGGGTACAAACCACGCAGTACTTATGGGTAAGGATGTCATCAAGGAACCATTCTGTGTCATCAACTGTGATGACTTCTACAACCGCGATGCCTTTATGGTCATCGGGAAATTCCTGGCTAATCTGCCCGAAGGAGCCAAGAACCAGTATGCGATGGTGGGCTTCCGCGTAGGTAACACACTCTCGGAGAACGGCACTGTAGCCCGTGGTATCTGCTCAAAGAACGATCAAGGACATCTCACGACCGTTGTAGAGCGCACCGAAATAGTCCGCTGTGCTGCTGACGGCTCAAATGCCGGTGCTGCCACAGAGCCTATTCGTTATAAGGACGAAGAGGGTAAGTGGGTGATCGTTGACGACAACACACCTGTTTCCATGAACATGTGGGGATTCACACCCGACTATTTCGACTATTCAGAAGAAGAGTTCAAGGTGTTCCTCAGTGACCCAAAGAACATGGAGAACCTGAAGGCTGAGTTCTTTATTCCCCTGATGGTAAATAAGTTGATCACCAATGGCACTGCTACAGTCGAGGTTCTTGATACCACCAGCAAGTGGTTTGGTGTAACCTATGCTGCCGACCGTGAGTCGACCGTCGCCCGCATCCAGCAGCTCGTTGATGAGGGAATATATCCAAACAAACTCTTCTAAATGAATATCGACATTCTCAATGATAGTCAGCTGGCCCAGTTGGACCAGCTGATTTCTGATGCACAGAACATCATTGTTACCTGTCACAAGAGTCCCGACGGCGATGCCATCGGCTCCTGTCTTGGTTGGGCGGAGTACCTGCGTTCGCGCGGCAAAGAGCCTACAGTCATCGTACCCGACCAGTTTCCCGACTTCCTGTTGTGGATGCCCAACACGGAGAAGATAGTACGCTACGACAAACACCGCGAGAAATGCGATATGCTCTTCAAGATAGCCGATCTTGTGTTCTGTCTCGACTTCAATACGCCAAGTCGTGTCAATGAGATGGAGCAGGCCCTCGTTGGTTCCCAGGCTCTGAAAGTACTCATCGACCACCACCTTGACCCTGATGTGCCTGCCGTGCTCACCGTCTCCCACCCCGAGGCCTGCAGCACCAGCGAACTAATCTTCCGCATCGTGTGGCAACTGGACGGTTTCAAGGATCTTTCCCGACAATTCGCCATCCCAGTCTATTGTGGCATGATGACAGACACGGGAGGATTCTTATACAACAGCAGTCGTCCTGAGATTTACTTCATCATAGGCGAATTGCTCACAAAACACATTGATAAGGACCGTATCTACCGAAACGTCTACCACAACTATTCCGAGGATCGCATCCGGCTGATGGGCTATGTGATGTACGAGAAACTCGTCTATCTGTCCGACTTTCACACAGCCTTCTATACCCTTACGAAAGAGGAACAAAAACGTTTCCACTTCGTCAAGGGAGATGCCGAGGGACTGGTTAATATTCCCCAGCAAATCAAGGGACTCCGTCTCTCCATCTCGCTGCGAGAGGACTCTGAGAAACCGAATCTGGTTTGGGTATCTCTGCGTTCGGTCGACAACTTCCCCTGTAACAAGATGGCAGCCGAGTTTTTCAACGGCGGTGGTCATCTCAATGCCTCTGGCGGTCATCTCGACATGACCATTGACGAGACAGTCAAGGTAGTGAGTCAGGCCGTAACAGCATACTCTGACCTACTAAAATAGTTAAAAAACAACAAGGTATGAAAAATTGTTCAATGTTCAATGTTCAATATTCATGGTTTTTCGTACCTTTGCAGACGATATGAAGAAAATAGTTTTGATCATCATAGCAGCCGTTGCGTTCTTGGCCAGCTGCAATGACTATGAGACATACGGCGACAAGAAAGAGAAGGAGCGTAATGCTATCTCGAAGTTTATTGCCGACTCTGCCTTCACCATCATCTCTGAAGAGCAGTTTGTGAAGAATGGCAACAAGACTGACCTTTCGCGTCGTGAGTTTGTTAAGCTCGACAAGAGCGGTGTCTATATGCAGATTGTCCGTGAGGGTTGTGGCGACATGATTAAAGACGGTGAGAGTCTCACCATTGATTGTCGTTTCACAGAATTCGACATTCTCAACGACACCTCGACGATTTACAACACCACCGTAGCTTATGCTTCCATGCCTGACCGTATGGCTGTCACCCGCACCTCAGGCACATACACCGCCAGTTTTATCAGCGGGCTCATGACGAATGTCTATAGTACCTCCGTGCCCGCAGGTTGGCTCGTACCATTTTCGTATATAAAGGTAGGACGCCCGCAATCGATGACTGAGGAATGTGCAAAAGTACGTCTTATCGTACCGCACACGCAGGGACATGCCTATGCATCCTCCAATGTATGTCCCTATTTTTATACCATCACTTTCCAGCGCGAATTATAAATTAACCACAATATGACACTTATTAAATCCATTTCAGGTATCCGCGGTACAATTGGCGGACATACTGGAGACACCCTCAATCCTTTAGACATTGTCAAGTTCACCACGGCTTATGCCACTTTCATCTCAAAAAGGTCTGGAACATCCGGAAAGATCGTGGTTGGCCGCGACGGCCGCATCTCTGGCCTGATGGTGCGCAACGTGGTCGTTGGAACGCTCATGGGCATGGGTTATGACGTTCTTGACATCGGTTATGCCACCACACCAACCACAGAACTGGCCGTACGCATGGCCGAGGCTGATGGCGGCATCATTATCACAGCTTCGCATAACCCACGCCAGTGGAATGCCTTGAAGCTGCTCAACAGTGAAGGGGAGTTCCTGACTGCCGCTGACGGCGCAGAGGTGCTCCGCATCGCAGAAGCTGAAGATTTCGATTATGCTGAGGTAGACCGTCTGGGTAGTTGTACCCTCGATGACACGTTTAACCGTCGCCATATCAATGCTGTGTTGGCGTTGAAACTTGTAGATGTCGATGCAATCCGTAAACGTCATTTCCGCGTCTGTGTCGACACCATCAACAGCGTGGGCGGCATCATTCTGCCAGAGCTGTTTCAGGCCCTCGGCGTAGACTACGAAATACTGAACGGTGAGTGTACAGGCGATTTCGCCCACAACCCCGAGCCGCTGGAGAAAAACCTGCATGGCATCATGGACCGTATGAAAAACGGGAACTTCGACCTTGGCATCGTTGTAGACCCTGATGTGGACCGGCTGGCCTTCATCAGCGAGGATGGCACGATGTTCGGTGAGGAATATACGCTGGTCAGCGTTGCTGACTACGTGCTGAGCCACACCGTTGGAAATACGGTCAGCAATCTTAGCAGTACACGTGCTTTACGCGATGTAACAGAGAAACACGGCGGCCAATACACAGCCGCTGCCGTCGGCGAGGTCAACGTCACCACAAAGATGAAAGAAGTGGGTGCCGTTATTGGCGGTGAAGGCAACGGTGGAGTCATCTATCCCGAGAGCCACTACGGTCGTGACGCCCTTGTGGGCATCGCCCTCTTTCTCTCCAGTCTCGCCCAGAAGGGCTGCACCGTCAGCGAACTGCGCCGTACCTTCCCAGACTACCAGATTGCGAAGAACCGCATAGACCTCACTCCTGAGACCGATGTAGATGCCATCCTGGTGCGTGTCAAGGAACTTTTCGCCAAGGACAACTCCGCCACTGTCAACGACATCGACGGCGTGAAGATCGACTTCCCTGACCGTTGGGTACATCTGCGCAAATCGAACACAGAACCCATCATCCGCGTCTATAGCGAAGCCAAGACCATCGAGCAGGCTGACGACCTTGGTAAGCAGCTCATGCAGGTAGTTTACGACATGCAATAACGGCCCCATATCATGAACATCAGATACTTCATCATCTTCGCACTATTAGTCTTTGGCACGAAGGTTGGCGCACAAGACAAGCTCTACAGCGACGAGTTTCCCATCAGCGACGTAACGTTGTTAGACGGACCTCTAAAGAAGGCTCGCGACTTGAACATCAAGACGCTGTTGCAATATGACTGCGACCGTCTGTTGGCACCTTACCGTAAAGAGGCAGGACTCACGCCGAAGGCCAAGACCTACCCCAACTGGGACGGACTGGACGGCCATGTAGGCGGTCACTACCTGACGGCCATGGCCATGAACGCTGCCACAGGCAACGATGACTGTCGGCAGCGGATGGAGTATATGATCAGTGAGTTGCAGCTCTGCGCAGATGCCAATGCCCAAAACCATGCTGAATGGGGAAAAGGTTACGTTGGCGGAATGCCTAACAGCGAACGCATCTGGAGCACCTTCAAAAAGGGTGACTTCAGTGTTTATTTCAGTTCTTGGGCACCGTTCTACAATCTGCATAAAATGTATGCGGGATTGCGCGATGCGTGGGTTTATTGTGGCAATGAGCAAGCAAAGACGCTCTTCCTCGGCTTCTGCGACTGGGCCATCGACCTGACGGCAGGCCTCAACAACGAGCAGATGGAGAATATGTTAGGCAACGAGCATGGTGGCATGAACGAAGTGCTGGCCGATGCTTACGCCATGACTCAAGAGCCCAAATACCTACTGGCTGCCATGCGGTTCTCTCACCGCAAACTACTCACTCCGATGTCACAGCGGCAAGATTGTCTTGACAACATGCATGCTAACACACAGGTGCCGAAGGTTGTGGGTTTCGAGCGCATCAGCGAACTCGCAAACCTTTCTCACTACCATGAAGCAGCAAACTTCTTCTGGGATATCGTGACAGGAGAACGGTCACTCGCTTTTGGCGGAAACTCACGTCGTGAGCACTTCCCCAGCAAGGAAGCCTGTATGGACTTCATCAACGACATCGACGGTCCGGAGACTTGTAACACCAACAACATGCTCAAGCTCACCGAGGATATGCATCGACGTAATCCCGAGGCTCGTTATGCCGACTACTACGAGTTGGCTACGTTCAACCACATCCTTTCCTCACAACATCCAGAGCACGGTGGATACGTCTATTTCACCCCTGCACGTCCACGCCACTACCGCAACTACTCAGCCCCCAACGAGGCTATGTGGTGCTGTGTGGGTACAGGTATGGAAAATCATAGTAAATACGGACAATTCATCTATACCCACGTGGGAAATGCCCTCTACGTGAACCTCTTTGTAGCTTCTGAACTGAACTGGCGTGAGAAAGGTCTCACCCTGCATCAAGAAACCGAATTCCCTTATGCAGAAACGAGTCGCATCACCATTACCAATGGAAAAGGCCAATTCCCGATTCTTGTGCGCTATCCAGGGTGGGTGAAGCCAGGATCCTTCTCTGTGAAGGTGAATGGACAGGACGTCGACATCATCACGGGACCATCCAGCTACGTCACCATCGAACGCAAGTGGAAAAAGGGCGACGTCATTGACATCACCTTCCCGATGTACAACAGCGTGAAGTATCTGCCCAACGTACCACAGTACATCGCCCTCATGCATGGTCCCATTCTGCTCGGTATGAAGACGGGTACCGAAGATCTGGCGCACCTCGTGGCCGACGACAGCCGCTTCGGACAATATGCCAGCGGTAAGAAACTGCCTATCAACGAGGCCCCCATCCTCATCAACGACAACATCGATGCGATTGCAGAACAGCTGACGACAATCGATTCACGACCATTACACTTTATGCTGGAGACGAAAGTCGTTAATGGTGATACCAACAAGGCTTATGAACTTCAACCATTCTTCGAAATCCACGACAGCCGTTATATGATCTACTGGCTTGCCCTTTCGGAACAAAGCTACAAAGGTTATCTTGACGGTCTTGCCAAGGCAGAGCAAGAGCGACAAGCCTTGGAGGCGCGCACCGTTGACAAAGTGCAACCCGGTGAGCAGCAGCCTGAGACAGACCATCAGATGGAAACGGATCAGTCGCAGGTGGGAAACTCCAACGATGTATTCTATCGTGATGCCAGAGACGGACATTACTTCAGCTATCTGATGCAGACCGGAGGACAGACTGACCTCAGCCTGCGGCTCAAGTATTGGGGTGTGGGTGAGTGGAAAACTCATGAGTTTGACATCCTCATCGACGACGTACTGGTGAAGGAGATCAACAATACTGGCAAGTACCGCATTTCTGAGTTCAAGTACGAGACCTATCCTGTGCCTGCCGACCTGTTGAAAGGCAAGCAGCAGGTACGTGTGAAGTTCGTTGCCAAACCCCGAAGACAAATCGGAGAGATTTATGAAGTAAGACTTGTAAAGAACTAAGCAGCCTCTGAACTGCTTGATTTCCCCATGCACCTATGATGAAGAAAAGAGTTGTTTTAGAGTTGTTTTGCATGGCACTGCTATTATTATGTTCATGCCATCAAAAAGGCCAGGCAGTGTCTGGCGATACGACAAGTGCTGACAGTCTTCTGTGTCCAAGATATGCTACTGGCTATCAGGTAAAGAGCCAGAATGGCATGCGACTGGTGGACGTTGGGAAAGACTATCACTTTGCGTTAGTAACGTCAGATGAGAAGCATGTTCCTGATGGCTACACGAAGGTGCGCGTACCTATTAAAAACACCATCTGCATGACTTCGCTGCAACTGTCGAACTTCACGATCCTCGATGCCCATGACGTAGTGAAGGGATTGACGGGAACGAAGAACCTATTCAATGAGGATATCCTTCGACGAGTGAAGGACGGCCGCATCGTGAAGATCGGTATGGAGGGCAACTTTGATACGGAGATGGTGCTGGCAGCCAATCCGCAGGTGATCTTCATCTCGCCCTCGAAGCGTGGCGGCTATGATGCCATCAAGGAGACTGGCATTACATTGGTGCCCCATCTAGGCTATCAGGAACTTGATCCACTGGGTCAGGCTGAATGGATCAAGTTCGTGGGAATGTTCATAGGTAAGGAGCAAGAGGCCAATGAGGTATTTGCCGGCATCGAGAGTCGCTATAACACCCTTAAGGAGAAAGCTGCTACTGCGACTACACGTCCCACGGTGCTGAGCGGCGAGATGCACTATGGTAACTGGCATGCTGTGGGCGGCAAGAACTATCTGGCTCAGATATTCCGCGATGCTGGAGCAGACTACGTGATTAACGATGAGGAGACGAGTGGCGAGAATCTGGAGTTTGAGAAGATGTACTCGCTGGCCGCCAATGCCGACTACTGGCGCATCCTGAACAGTTTTCCAGGCGAGTTCTCGTATGAGGCGCTGAAGGCCTCGGAGCCTCGCAACGAACTGTTCAAGGCCTTCAAGGAGCGGAAGGTGATTTACTGCAACATGAAGCAGACGCCTTATTACGAGATCTCTCCCGTACAGCCCGATGTGTTGTTGAAGGACTTTGTAGCCATTTTCCACCCAGAACTCATTGAACCTGACTACGAACCCAAATACTACAAACTGTTGAAGTAAAGTGAAAGTCTCTAAGTTCATCATATTACTGGCAGCCATCGTTGTGGTTTTGGTAGCCAACTTGCTCATTGGTTCCGTTAGGATTCCTATAGCAGAGGTTTGTCGCATTCTGATGGGCGAAGATAGGAATGAAATCTGGACAAACATCATCTTCAGCAGTCGTCTGCCACAGGCCTTGACGGCTATCATGGCTGGTGCAGGTTTGGCAGTCAGCGGATTGCAGATGCAGACGGTGTTCCGCAATCCCCTGGCAGGCCCTTCGGTATTGGGTATCTCGAATGGTTCTGCCCTTGGTGTAGCCTTCGTGGTGCTGTTGTCTGGAAGATTAGGCGGTGTGGCATTGAGTCGTTTAGGCTATCTGGGTGATGCGGCGATGAGTGTGGCGGCTATCGTTGGTGCTTTGGCGGTGATGATGCTGATTGTGTGGATCTCGCAGAAGGTGAAGGGTAACGTCACCTTATTAATAATTGGTGTGATGATCGGCTATCTGGCCAATGCAATCATCGGCGTGCTGAAGTTCCTGTCGCCAGAGGAGGATGTAAAGGCTTTCGTGGTATGGGGACTGGGATCGTTCTCTCGTGTCTCTGGCGATGAGATGGTGCTGTTCATCGTACTGATGTGCATCCTGCTGCCAATAGCCTATCTATTGGTGAAACCTATGAACCTTCTTTTGCTGGGCGACCGTTATGCAGCCAACCTCGGTTTGAACATCCGTCGCAGTCGTATGCTGGTGATTGTCTCCAGCGGCGTTCTCGTAGCTATCGTCACAGCCTATTGCGGCCCCATTATGTTTATTGGTCTGGCGGTTCCCCATCTGGCGCGTGCCATCTTCCGTACTTCCGACCATCGCATCCTGATGCCAGCCACAGCCCTGTGTGGTGCAGCTTTGGCCCTGCTTTGCAATCTCATCGCCCGTATGCCAGGCTTTGAGGGCGCCCTACCTGTCAACAGCGTCACAGCCCTCGTGGGAGCTCCCGTCATTGCAATGGTTCTCTTCCGAAGAAGAAAGGATGATGTGGGAGAATAGGGCTTTTTGTTTACGGTTTACAGTTTACGGTTTACAGATGATTACCTTATAGGATCTGGATGATGTCGCAGAGGGTGTCGACGACAAAGGTTGGAGGCTGCGGACTTTCGCTGACATCAACCCTCCAGCGATTAACGAGCATGGCGTCGAGGCCAGCATTAAGAGCACCAAGGATATCCGTTTGCAGGTTGTCGCCAATCATCAGCGTCGTTTCGCGACTGGCACCTGAAGCCTTGAGGGCATAGTCGAAATAGAGTGGCGAAGGCTTGTTGACGCCGGCATCTTCGCTGAGGATGATGGTATCGAAGTAATCACGGAGTCCACAGGCAGAGAGTTTCTTATATTGTACCTCGTGGAAGCCGTTGCTCGTCATGTGCATCCGATAGCCTTTCTGCTTCAGATAGTCCATCAGTTCGTGGGCACCATCCACCACCCCAGACTTAGAGGAACAGAAATCAAGGAACCTGTCGCTCATCTCCAAACAGAGTTTTTCGGTAACATCAAGGCCTTTGCCAACACTCAACGGACGACGGAAGCGCTCCACAATGAGGAACGGACGGTCGATCTCTCCCTTCGAGTAACGCGACCACAGATCGATGTTAGCTGCCCAGTATGCATCATAGAACGTCTGAGGGGGATCGAAATAACGATCAAGGCGGAAAGCCTCAAATGTTTCCTGCAAGGCAATAACGGCATTGCCGTAGGTGTCGTAGAGCGTATCGTCGAAGTCGATAAAAAGATCTTTATACATTAAAGATTGAAAATTGATAATTAGTGTCCGCTGAATTAATACCGAGCCACCAAGACTGGGGTGCAGACATAGCCCCATTCTGTGACCATATTAATTATTAGCTGCCATATTTCGGTAAGGATATGACAAAGTTCCCTTAAGA